>FWPV01000306.1_pt1 | contig 136718 bp, 116 predicted proteins | sample 2228371 | NCBI WGS metagenome assembly FWPV01 (sample SAMEA103939776, study PRJEB20133) | metagenome | reverse complement strand
ACACTATAAATTTTCCTACTGAACCACCTGCACGGTGTATCCAAATTTGTCTCCGTCTTCTTGTCTGTACTCCACGCGTACTTTTTCTCCTACCGCAGGCCTCCTGAAGGGTATGAATTTTGTTTTTAATCCGACCTTGATGTTAACGACCTCTGCTGCCTCTCCCTCCTCTACGACTCTAATGGAAAGGCTTTTTGGGGAGGATGCAACCACTTCCCCTGCTAACACCTTTGCTTTCTTATCTTCGGGCGGCGATGGTGGTTTGGTTTCCTCTGGAGTGGCCGCGGGCACAGGGGCAGGTGGTGGTGTCTTTGCGGCTTCTTTCTTGTCTGGAACAGGCTTTTTAGGCGGTGCACCCGAAGGCTTCACTGTCGGTGCTGGCGGGCCTGGAGGCGCCCAATTCGGGTCAGCGACATGTGCCGGTGGCCTACTCGATACGATCGCCCTGGGAGGCGGACAGCCATCAGTGGTCGTGCTGGGTGCCTCCGCTACGGTCCGACAGCTTGAACTACTTGGTGGTGCAGGGGGATAACATTGCTGAGAAGGGGGCAATGGAGTCAAACTTACTACTTTAGTGGCCTTCATATACCCGTCTTCCAGTATGAAATCCACCGCAACCGTTTCGCCAATGCAGGGGCGGCGATTCGGAATATATTTTGTGCGCCATCCTACATTGACCTCTGCGCATTGACCGTTTGTCCGCACCGTCATGCTTCGCCAACCATGGTCGATGACGGTGCCTTTGAACGTACAGACACGATAAGAATGTGCGGGAACCGGTGCAGAACACACTATCAAGAGGGAAGCAAGCGCTGTCGCAAAGACGGCTGCGACACAATATTTCCCAGGCATTTGGGACCTCCTCACTCGGGGGCGTAAGGATTCGCGTGACCTCGGGGCTTGGGGACTTCTCCGAGAATCCTGTAGCTTAAAGTGTTTTATACATAGTAAGTTATATTATAAAAGTCAAGTAAATTATAGATAATATTATTCGGTGCTCGAATATATTTGATTTTATGTAACAAGTGGGAAGAGGGCCGCACTGTTGTCTTGAGCCGGTAAATCATGCTATCTATATTTCCTCGAGGTGACCACTATGGGTATGTTTCGTGATGTCGAAGCTGAAGAGCCTTCGCTCGTCAAAGAAATGGCAGAATCTTTGGGAAGCGCCGGCGCAAAGTTGGAAGACCTCCTGGAAAAGGCTCAGAGGGCGCTGGAAGAGGTGAAACGTTACGAGTCTTATTTGATCGCAGCTAGACCCGAAGACAAGGAATCGTTGATGCCAGTCTTTCACCGATGCATAAGGGAATACAACGCCCTGGTTGACCAGGCGGAGAATGCGCTCGCGTGGCTTCTGATCCAGAGAGAGGCCTGCGGTTTCCGAATTCACAAGAATGTACATGTCTTTTACCCGATTCCGCCTAAAATAAAATTACGCATCCCATGAATCGTTTTGTACCAGCCATATTGAACTCCAATGGTTTCCTGGGCTATTTGCGGGTAACACTGGCTTTCACACTATGCCTCGTCAATTTTACGATGATTTTCATTACTGATTCACCTTCGCAGTCGATTTCCATTGAATTCTTTTGGGCCAGAGACTGCCCCCACTGTGAATCCGTGAAGGATCTCGTACAAATGCTTAAAAAAGATTTTAACATAAAAGTTGATGACGTCGATGTGGATACGGAAAGAGGATACAAGGCATTTACACGTGCAGGAGAAAGATTTCACAGAACGCCCCCAGCCGTGCCGCTGATAGTGGTGGGAGGTGAGGCCTTCATGGGGGAAGCTGAGATCCAGGCCAACCTCGAAAAGAAGATTCGCTCTTTGATGCGCAAAGAGAATTCAAAAGGAATAAAGGCTTCGGCAAGTAATCCACGCTCCTCTAATACTACACACAAAGTGGTGCCTGATAAAACTCGTTCATCATTAGGGGATTCAGACGCCAAACATGGCAAGATGAGAATCCTCACTGACCAATGATATTCTCATATATTGATAAGCATCTTGTTTAAGGTGCCTAGCAGCATTCTGCGGCATTTTTAGATCTGTTTTCAGGATACGTTTGGTGGATTGCTAAACTAATATCTATGGAAGGTGCAAGAAGAATCGTTGAAGAGATTGATTACAATGGCTGCTGGTAGCACGTTCGAGCTTCCATGGCATTGACTATATGATTATATAGATATATATAAGAGATATAGTATAAATTCTCCCACCAAGAAAGGACGATCTCCATGGTTAATATCGATGAAGAATCACGAAACTATTTTAAGGGTAAGCTCTCTGAAGGACAAGCCCTAAGAGTCTTCTTTGGCGGTTATGGTTGAGGCGGCCCGAGCATGGGCTTGGCTCTGGACGAGCCTAGAGACGGCGATGAAACCTACACCCTCCAAGACCTACGCATAGTAGTTGATCCATTTGCACTCCGAATCATAAAAGACGCAGGCGGCATAGCCATAAAATCTGGCATTTTCGGCCCCATGGCCGAACTCGAGAATGCCAACACGGGTACGTGCAGCTGTTCATGAGTGAGGTGCGCCATGCCGATTTATGAGTTCAAATGTTCAAATTGTGGCAATGAATTCGAACGGCTGATGTTTGCTTCGGATAGGAACAGTCCTGCATGCCCGGTCTGTGGTTCTGAAGATACCTCAAAAATATTGTCAGTCTTTTCGCGTACAGGGATCGATGCTCAGGCTCATTCCTCGTGCGGAAAGACAACTGGTGGTTTTTCTTGAGGCTGAGCCTGGTCGTAGGCTACGGCCATCCAAAGTCCGAGATAGAAGTTTTCGAACTTCAGCACATATAGCTTGCACCCTTCAGTCTGTCATTCCTCCGCAAGTAGGAATGACAGTGCCCCCCACGCGCCTAACTCGCGCTTAATTGCGAGAATCGCTGGAGGAACATATTTAGGTAATGATACCTCTGCGAGCCAACTCGTCCAGACTATCCTTACTAAGCCCAAGCTGCCCCAATACCTCCCGGGAGTGCTCGCCCAAGGATGGGGCTTTTCCGTCTGTTGCTGGTGGCGACTTCGATAGTCGGAGAGGTGAACCCAGATAGCGGCCGTCGTCGTGCTGATGCACCATTCCCGCACTCATTACAAGTTCGCTCTCTGCTGCTTCGTCAAGCGTAAGAACAGGCTCGCAACATGCATCGACATCTTTGAGAATTTCCACCCATTCTGCTCGAGAGCGTGAAACGAAAATCGATTCAACTGCCGAAATAGCTTCAGGACCGCCAAACTGTTGGGACAGTAGATCATTCCTACCTACGGCGTGACAGAAGTTCTCCCAAAACTTGTATTCAAGAGCGCCCAGCGACATGTAGCCACCGTCTGAAGTGGGATAAAGCCCATAGCATGGGAACCTGCCGTTCAAAAGCATCCTTCCTGGTCTGGGTTCCTCGAATCCCTTATCTATTCCTGCAAAAACCATGGTGGCTAGTGACAAGGAACCGTGAAACATCGAGGTATCTACATACTGACCTTCGCCTGTCTTTTCTCTGCTCACCAGGGCCGCCAGAAGTCCGACAAGGGCCATCAGGCTCCCCCCTGCCAGATCAGCAATTTGGACGCCTGGTAAGGCAAGGCGGCCGTCTCTGGCACCAGTCATGCCTAATATACCGGCCAGCGCCAAATAATTGACGTCATGACCCGCGCGTTCTCTATACGGTCCATCTTGACCATAACCGCTAATGGAAACATATATCACCCTTGGGTTGATCTTCGAAACGTCATCATATCCTAGGCCTAGGCGAGCCATGGTCCCGGGGCGAAATCCTTCCACAACAACATCATATAAGTCCAAGAGTCTCAAAAAAAGGTCGCGCCCCTCCGGCATTTTAAGATTCAATGCGAGACTCTTTTTATTCCGATTCACAGCGCTGAAATAAGGAGAGTTCTTTCGCCCTGCAAGCATTCGAGCATAGTCTCCGCCCTCGGGATTTTCTACCTTTACCACCTCCGCTCCCATGGTCGCCAATAGCCACGTCATATAAGGACCCGGAAGATTCATGCTCAGATCGAGCACCCTCAACCCTGACAATGCAGCAGACATCCTATCAACCTATGTAGCTTTTATGATTCAGCCGCTGGATCCTCTAATAAGAAGATTTTGTTCCCTGCTGAATAGATAATGATCGCCCATCAGATGTCATTATGACGGCGCCATCTCTACCTGTCCAATATACTTTAATCCCAAAAGAAGCAAGTCTGTGTAAAATTTCATAGTTGGGAAGGCCCCCACTAGGTGGATAATCAGCAGACACCACCGCTATCTTTGGTGCGACAGCTTTCAGAAAACCTAAGGAAGTGCTATTCGCGCTCCCATGGTGCCCGATTTTGAGAACGTCGGCTTTTAGCGGAAGTCCTGAACTTACTAATTCATCCTCCCCTTCACGTTCCAGGTCACCCGTGAACAAAAATGATGTTTCCCCATAATCGAGGCGTATGACCACTGAGGCATTGTTTATTTTTGGCCTTCCGCTCGTCTCGGGAACAAAGAAAGCGGGCAAGTTGAGAAATTTCAGACGCGTTTGGCCGTCTATAATCTCACCAGACCCCCTGGTTACAGAGTTCACTGGGATTTTCTTTTCTTTTGCCGCCGTTAGGATCCTGTCGAGATATGGTGAGTCTGTTGGGACTGGATTCCACAAGATCTTTTCTATTGTGATGTAATTCATTACAGAGATCAGCCCGCCTATGTGATCAACGTCTGGGTGGGTCATTACGAGCCCCTGAAGCCTGGTTACACCAGCCCAATATAAGAATGGCACCACGATACGCTCACCCGAGTCAAAATATTCGTTAGCGACTCCGCCATCTATAAGCAAACCTTTAAGGGAAGGAAATCTCAAGAAAATTGAATCGCCTTTGCCCACGTTCAAGAAATAGACTTTAAGAGGCTGTTGGGAATGCAGGAAAAAATCATGCGCGAAGACTAAGAATATACATATACAAAGGGCAACGAGGATGGCTCTGAACCTCTTCTTCCAGATCCTGCCTAGGAGGACCAGAGCAAATGCAGCCGCGAAGGTTATGAGTACAAGCTGAGTTGGCACAGGGTGCGCTTTTCGAAACACGCTATAGGGAAGGCCGGCAATGGTCTCGGCGGTTTTTATGACCAAGAAAGTAAACAGGTCTGCTGGTATCAGGAATAAATCACCTAGCCTAGCGCTGATGAAGCTAACGATGGACGCCAACAGCCCAAAGCCGAGTGCTCCGGTCATGAAACTGGCTGCGATAAGATTTGCCACAAGTGTGTAAACAGGGAGTGAACCAAAGAAGAACCAAATAGTTGGCAAAGTCCCTAGCATGGCTCCCAGAGATACCAATATTATGAGGCCTGCCCTGGTTTTTACTGCGTCCCAAAGTCGCGCTAATGTGTTGTTAGTTCGCCGTGCGGCACCCCACAATTTAGGGTTAGAGTTGTGGGGAGTATCTAAGTCGTCGCCTTTACCGAGCCTTTGAGACACTATTATGATGCCCGCCACAGCGCCGAAAGAAAGCAAGAAGCTGACGGTGAAAAGGGATAAAGGATATAGAAAAAGCACCATTATTGCAGCCAATGCTAGGGTATTGAGTGACTGCCATCTCCGCTCAAAGATAAACGCAACTGAGACAATGATTCCCATGATCGTAGCCCGGATCACAGGTACCCTGCCTCCGACAATGAAGCAATAAAAGATCATTGAGGGAATAGCGCTGGTCGCGGCTATCTTCTTCAATGGAATCCAAAGCAATATTCGGGGGTAGATCCAGCACCCCGCTTTGGCTACGCAGGCTCCGAGCAGGGCAGCCATCCCCACGTGGATTCCCGATGCAGATAACGTATGAGCCAGGCCAGAGTTGGCAAAACTCTTGTAAAGCTTAGGACTGATTTCTCCCAGGTCCCCGATGACGATTGCCTTCAAAATGGCCCTAACTTTGTCTATATAATCTCCTGCAATTAAGTAGCTAGGAGCTGAATCCAGGAACATACCAATTCGGTGCCGTACGAAGAATAGTACTGCATTGGCACTGTACGAAGGACCATGGCTTACTACCGTGATCCGCGTATTCGGCCTAACTGATGCCAGCCAATAAATCCCGTTGTTCCTGCAATCGAGTTCCCAATTGAACTCGCCTGGATTTCCCCGATTCCTCGGTTTTCTGATTCGACCCATGAAGGACAGCCGATCGCCAGCCTTGCATGCGAAATTCTCCTGTCGGATAACTAAACGACCATAGCCGGGTAACCGGCTTCTTTCAGGGCCAAAGTGTCCTTGTTCCAGAAGTACCGTTTGGAAGCGAGGACCCGAGGCTAGGGTACCTTTTAGAGTGGCTTCGATAAGGGTGTAGTCCGCCGGAGCCTCCAGGTCAAGTCCTCGGCCCAACGCTTGAAGCGACGTGTACGCGCCTATTAGAAAAAATAGGATGGCAACGCCGAAACACTTGCAGTAAATGTTTCTTATCGCAAGTCCAATGATGATGACCGAGCATGCGAGAACGGCTAGTCCGATGAAATACCAGAAACAGATGTCATCACCGTAGTAGGTGCCAGCAAGCACGCCCCCTGCTAAAAATACAGCAGCCAATGCCGCTGGGTTTCTAGCAAGTACGCGCAGTAAGGTGTCTCCCGGAGGGCTGTCTCGAAGTCCTGAAATTATAACTTGATCATCGTATCGGGGAGTGCTAGACGACATGTTAGATAACAAAAGCAAAAGGTTTAGAATAAACGGCTTGAAAAATAACCTGGAATACAAAGAACAGATTTCTATATAGTAATTCAATGCACATTATTCAATGTGTTGATGCCATACGAGTGGCAAAAACACATTGGGAAAAGGTCTAAAAGCCCAGATGGAATCCTTCGGAGTTTATCTCAAGAGTATCAGAGAAGAAAAAGGGAAAACTCTGGATGAAATTTCGGAGAGTACAAAAGTAGCAGTTGCAAACCTCGAGTTTCTAGAAAATGACCGGTATGATCTTTTGCCCCCTAGAGTTTTCGTTAAGGGTTTTATCAGGGCCTATGCTCAGGAATTGGGATTAGATCCAGTGGAGGTTGTCAATAAATTCGATGCCTTTGCCTCCCAAGGCGAACTTACCGATTACTGCGAAGAGGAATATCCATTACGCCAAGAGATTAGTCAGGTTAGATCAATTATACGCAACCGCTGGTTCAACATAACATTAACACTTGCTGGTTTAGTTGCTTTCCTAATCCTAGCTGTAACGGGTGTCACTCGTTTATTTTTTCCGGACGACATGGAAGGTTACACTCAAAACGCGGGGGCCCCGGGTAAGGTAGCTTCAACATCCACCGCTGTGAAAACGCTAGGGCAATCCGAAGAGACCTCGAAAAAAAGTGCCTTTGCAGATCCTCCCCGGAAACAGCAAGGGAAGAAGGTCCTTGAGATCAAGGCCATAGCAAATACGTGGATAAGAGTTGAGCCTGACAATGCACCTGCTGAAGAATTGTCCATGGCGCCAGGGGATATACAAGTTTTTACCGCCCAGGAAGGCTTTCATATCCTTACAGGAAATGCAGGAGGTATTCGCATCAGATTTGATGGCAGGGAATACCCAGTCTTGGGGAAAATGAACCAAACGCTTGCACTAACACTACCATAGGGTTGCTAGGTGCAAGGCGAGTTTGAAAATATAGACTTTTAGATTATTAGACCAAGGATTTGGGAATGAAACATTCACCGAAAAAGCTGTTGCTTGTGCTGCCGCTTCGACAGGAGGCCGATCTAATAGCCGTAGCCGAAGGCGAAGGCTGGCAAGATATCAATGAGTTCTTCAAACAGACCCGCACCACTTTTGAAACGCATTGGCAGAGCAATTACGTAGTAGACCAGGATGAAATTCCTTGGAAAGCCACCAAAGAGGAAGTCAGCGCACTGGAGAGATTGAAGGGTCGTGTCATAGTATTAAATGGCCCTAAGTATATGATTTCGGATGTACTCACACTCTACGCCGACAAAGATGGATCAGTTTACGTAGTGGAGGATGACCTGGAAGGATTTTTTAACTGATTGCGGTCAGCTACGCTGTCGCCGAAGGCAAAGTATGAGTAACCGGACCTTGCAATACCTAGAAAGGGAACGACCGTGAGAAACCAAACAGCTAGAACGAGGCTCTGGTTAAGATTGGCTCGACTGAAGCGTCGAAAAAAGCTGGCCTACTGTAAGGGCAGTGTTTATCAGCTCCATTGGATTCCAGCGGTGCCCGCAACGTCACGAAAGATTGATCTATCCTGAGGCACGGCTGAGGACGTAGTGGTTTGTCTAGTATTAGGGATCATTTTAGTTACGGAGGAGAGAGACATCTCTCATCATTATTCCTTCTGTCGCTTGTCTCCACCAAGAATAAGATAATTGAAGATCAGGTAAAATGGGCTGTTATTAAATATGCACCTGACTTCAATATTTACAAGCACTCCAACATAAGAGAAGCATTGCTGGAAACTCTCTCCAAGGTAAAAAGGCCAGATCTAGAGCCATTTCTAATCAGAGAACAGCTTTGGGAAAAAGCCTTACTAGCGGCTGAAAAATGGGCAGCAGATGGGGTATTCATCTTACCGGCGCAGCTTTACGCGCCTCCGGACCTGGAAGGGGACATGTGTAAACGCGTTGTAGTGGCCGCTGGTAATCTAGACGTGTGGTCTAATCACAGGACTGCGATATTATGCTCTCGGCAACCACGCACTATTTCTCCAAACGCGCCATTTCTGCAAACGATTAGATACCTGGTGCCCACATGTATGCAGAAAGGTCGTACTATAGTTTCAAGCCATGGAACGGCCGGCTACAACGCAGTAAATACTATCGCTTACGGCACCCCTTTGGTCATCGTGTGTTCCGGTGCTCTGCCTCACATGAACGGCCGTACAGGGCTGAACAAGTTTCTGAGCATTTATGAAGGCTTGATAGATCCAACCCTGTCTATCTTTGTGTCTGAAGTTTTGCCGGGGACTAATGTCCCGCATAAACATGCCATGAAGGATCGGGACAGGCTGGTGGCAGCACTGGCAACGGAAATATACGCTGTGGACATCAGGCTGGGAGGAAACGTCCACAGCATAGTTTGCGAAGCCAGAAGCCGCGGTGTACCGGCAATCGTGGTCCCAGCTCCAAATGCCTCATACAGTCATCAGACAAATAAAATATTAAAAATGACAACATTATCTATAAGTATGCTAAGAAATGGAGTTAAGTCTGAACTACAATCTTGCTATATAACGACAAATGAATATTCATCAGAGACACCATTAGACGCGCCCAGTGCAGACAACCACTTAATTACCGGCAACTCAAAGATGCCCAGTTATCTTTACCATTATACGCGGTCATGCCCCGGGCCTTGGCCAGGTCAGACCCTAGGTGAATACTGGCGCGCCCTTTTACAAGGAACCCCAAACTCAACTCATACCGCGTTCGATACTCTATACCGCATTCTGGATGAAAGACTAGTGAGACCCTCAAATCGTTTTATAAGAGGAAAAGAGCGTGTAGTATGTTTTAGCGAAGTACCGCCTTCACGATTGTCAACGTTGGCGCGCTGGCGAAAGGGGCTGACGAGGTGGTCTGTCGAACCATATGGGCTCGGCATAGCCACTGTAACCCTATGGAATCTCGGCGCAAGACCAGTTCAATATGGGAGCCAAGAAGATTTTGCAGACGTTCCTTTGGGTCAGAGGCACCTTTTCCAAATACAAAGAAGCCGTAATCTCCCGTGGGATGTAGAACGCGAGTGGCGCGTGAGAGGCAGCGTGGACCTGTCTCTTGTACCCTCCCAAAGCATTATTATTGTCGTGGCAGTGCGCGAGGAGAGCGAAATTATTCAGTCAAAGTTCGGGTACCGCTGTGTAGTGGTGAGTGAATTGAACGACACGTTTCACCCAAAAAAATCCCCGTGGCCCTCGAAACTTGAAGCGAGCCCCGGGCAGTTTGGCCTTGGGGAAAGGGCCTTGGAAAACCAGCAGTAGGCAGCGTCAGTCAGTAAAGTCGTTAAGGATCGCTTATGCACTACTCTTACTCTGTGGACATAGTTGAAGCTCTTCTGTGTTTAGCTCTCGGCGCTGTGATAGGCAGTTTCCTCAACGTCGTCATCGTGCGTCTGCCCGAAGGGCGGTCTCTAACGTATCCGCCTTCGAGATGCCCTGAATGTAATTCAAATATAAGATTCTTCGATAACGTACCAATCATAAGCTTTTTCATCTTAAAAGGACGTTGCAGATCGTGTGGTTCCCGCATCTCATTGCGGTATCCAGTGGTAGAGTTCGTAATGGCCTTTCTTTCTATGGCGCTCTACTTAAGGTTTGGCCTTACCCCAGCGTACGGTATGTTCCTTGTCTTTTGTGCCGCCTTGTCTGCAGTTTTTTGGATCGATTTGGAGAATATGATCATCCCCGATGCTATAACTCTTAATGGTACCGCGATTGGCGTGATCTCAGCCGTAGCCGGCCTGATCCCTCCCATGGACTGGAAATCATCTATCTTAGGCGTAGTCCTTGGAATTGGCTTGCTATACATACCAGCGCTTGCTTACAAGAAGTTAAGAGGAGCCGAAGGCCTGGGCGGGGGAGATATCAAACTGCTGGCTATGATTGGGTCTTTTTGCGGACCAGAAGGAGTGTTGTTTGTAATATTTTTTTCCTCATTGGCGGGCTCGATGACGGGTATTTTTGGTATGATCTTCCGTGGAGCTGCTTCCACCGCTCCCATTCCATTTGGCCCGTTCCTGAGTTCTTCAGCAGTTTTTTACGTTTTTGCGGGAAGGAATATAGTGAACTACTTCTATGCTATGGCCAATTATTTGTGAAGTTTGAAACTGTTGAGAGGCAGATAAGTGTCAAGTTTTAGTCTTGTCTTACGCAATTTTATTATGGTCCTAACATTTCCCTAACACGCGCTATCCAAGCTTAGGGCGAACCCCAAAAGCGATCGCTAATTCGCAAAAAAGTCCGTTAGGAGGTGAAACGTGAGAAAAAGTTTTCTTCTCACAACACTATTTAGTGCCATGATGCTCTGTCTATGTGCGTCGGTTATGGCAGTGGAAGTAGATCCCGAGTTGCCCAACTACAAAGCCGTGAGTGGTATTTCAGGCAACCTCAAATCTGTCGGCTCAGACACCCTCAACAATTTAATGACATATTGGTCAGAGGGGTTTAGAAGCAAATACCCCGGTGTGAAGACTGCTATAGAAGGAAAAGGTTCGTCCACTGCTCCTCCTGCGCTTATAGAAGGCACGGCACAGTTTGGCCCCATGTCTAGAGAAATGAAGGCAAAGGAAATCGAGGCCTTTGAGAAGAAGTTTGGCTACAAACCTTCAGTAATAAGAGTGGCTGTGGATTCGCTGGCTGTTTATGTCAATAAGGACAACCCCATCAAATGTTTGAGCCTGCAGCAAGTCGATGGGATTTTTTCCAAGACCTTCAAGAGCGGATCGAAAGACATCAAGAAATGGGGTGACCTCGGTCTTACAGGTGACTGGGCTGATAGACCCATATCGCTCTATGGTCGTAACTCGGCTTCTGGGACGTACGGTTATTTCAAGGAAGTGGCTTTGTTCCATGGGGACTACAAAGACAGCGTTAAAGAACAGCCTGGATCATCATCCGTAGTCCAAGGCGTTGCGTCCGACAAATATGCCATAGGCTATTCTGGAGTTGGTTACAAAACCGCTGATGTCAAAGCTGTCCCCCTGGCAGCTAAAGAAGGAGGCCAGTGTTTCGAAGCGGACGCAAAAAATGCATATTCCGGCGACTATCCCCTTGCACGTTTTCTCTACATATACCTTAACAAAAAGCCAAACCAGCCCCTAGATCCCCTAATGACAGAGTTTATAAAATTTGTGTTGTCAAAGGAGGGACAGCAAATCGTAATAAAAGATGGCTTCTATCCCATTTCTAAGGCATTGGCCGATGAAGACTTGCAAAGGCTTGGAATAAAATAGTAGAAAACCCCCAAATAGCTATCAAACCTAGTATCAAGATTGTTCAACCAGAAAGTCTTACGGGAACAAGGCTACCCGTAAGACTTTATACATAAATGCTGATACCTGCTCTCAAAGAATGTAAATGTTAATAAGGCATAATGCCCGGACTCAAGAAATGAAAGAAGACCGAGGACCGAAAAAAACCAGACGCTGGGTTCTCATCGCTGATAAGCTTGCGGACAAGTTGATAACAATTGGCGGCGTGTTTGTCATTGGCGCGGTTTTATTAATGATGATTTTTCTAGTCTATGTGGTGATCCCTCTTTTCCAAGGTGGCCGAATAGAGCACCATGCGTCGTATTCGATGCAAACACATGGAGCCGCAATAGAATCTCTCTTTACAGATGACTATAATACCATAGCGGTTGCTCTCGATGAAAAAGGGGCCTTGTCCGCTTGGCATCTTACCACCGGGAGAACGATCTCGACCACGGACGTTGATTTCAAGGGTAAGCAAGTCACAGCCTTTGCCAAGGCCTTGGACGGTATGCATGTGGTCTTGGGTTTTTCAGACGGAACAATTCGCTTTGGCACAGTCTCTTTTCCAACGGACATCATTGCGGAAAACGAAATTCCGGCAGACGTTGAATCTCTTAACGAGCGCGATTTTACTGATGGCCATTCCGTTTATTCGCGTATTCCCGACAAACAGATTCGTAAGATACGAGTAGCAGTTGACCTAGACGACGAACTCATGGTGTCTGAAACCAACAGCCCCATCGTCGCAATAGACCATCGTTTTATCGACACAGGAGAGAGACCTATCAAAACTGCGGTAACCGTTGACAAAAACCACGATGTCAATGTACTCAGGGTCACCTCAAAGCTAAACCTCTTCACACGTAAGATTAAGACCGACATAGCCAAAATAGCACTACCACCACTGCCCAAAGACGCCACTATTAGCTACGCCATAGTGAATGAAAGCGGTGACAGCGTCATTTTGGGAGAAAACAGCGGTAAGCTTTTTCGATATTCACTCTCGAATCCTTCATCCCCAGTCTTGGCTGAAATTATAAGAATCACGAGCGATAAAGTTGAACTTACGTGCATGGGATATCTGCTAGGAGACAAATCTCTTGTCGTTGGGGGCTCAGATGGGTCTATTAAAATATACTATTTGCTGCCTCAAAATGATCCTAACCGACCAACAGAGGACGGAAAAACCCTAAAGGCGGTGAAGATCTTAGAACCACATTCGGCAAGTGTGAAGGCAATTGCTCCAAGCAGACAAACCCGTGCTTTTGCCACGGCAGACGCGCACGGCCAAATAAAACTGAGGCATGGGACAAGCGAAAGGACCCTACTGGAACTAAGAACCAGTAACACTGGACGTAAGCGCTACCAATTACTAGCACTCTCTACGCGCCTAGACGGGCTTCTTTCCATGGATTCGGATGGTGGGTGCAACTTCTGGAAACTCAGTGTGCCCCACCCGGAAATCTCTCTAAAAACTCTTTTCGGGAAGGTATGGTACGAAGGTTACCCCGAACCTTCCTATACGTGGCAATCAACGGGCGGCACAGACGCTTTTGAGCCGAAACTCTCTCTCGTCCCGCTAATCTTTGGGACCATGAAAGCTACTTTTTACTCGCTTTTATTTGCAGTTCCTCTTGCCCTATTTGGAGCTGTTTACACATCAGAATTTCTGCCTGCGCAGGCAAGGGGCAAAATCAAGCCTGTGATGGAGATCATGGCTTCTCTCCCATCTGTTGTGTTGGGCTTCGTAGCAGCGCTTGTGCTGGCCCCAGTTGTAGAGAATAGTATTGCAGCGGTGGTCCTGGCTTTCATCGTAATTCCCTTTTCCCTAGTGATTGGGGCGTACCTTTGGCAGTTGTTGCCTCCTCAAATCGCTTTAGCCCTAGAAGGACGACCCAAGTTTGCAGCTATGTTCTTGGTGGTAGGAATCGGATTGTATTCGGCTTATTTACTAGGTCCCATTTTCGAACGACTCTTTTTTGCTGGCAGTTTCAAAGCTTGGCTGAACAAAGATGTTGGGAGCGCAACCCCCTTCCTTTTCCTGATCAACATACCTTTCGTCGCGTTCGTCGTCTCGTACCTTAGCACCCGATTCTACGGCTACCGATTTACAAATTACCTTAAACGAATATCCATGCCTTATTCGGCATTGTTAGACTTGGTAAGATGGACTGTCACGGCACTGGTAGTGATGACGGTCTCCTACATAATAGGATATCTTATGAATATCGCGGGGCTTGATCCACGTGGAAGCTTTGTCGGCACTTACGTCCAGAGAAACACCTTGATCATAGGATTTGCCATGGGGTTTGCCGTGGTGCCGATAATTTATACCTTGGCAGAGGATTCGTTGAATTCGGTACCCCAACACCTTCGCTCAGCCAGTCTTGGATGCGGGGCCACGCCTTGGCAGACGGCCATGTGGATCGTTATTCCCACTGCAGTCAGCGGCATCTTTTCCGCAACCATGATCGGTATGGGTAGAGCAGTAGGCGAGACAATGATAGTTGTCATGGCAACAGGCAACACTCCTATCATTGATCTCAATATATTCAATGGCCTCAGAGCTCTTTCGGCCAATATTGCCGTGGAACTCCCCGAAGCGCCAAAAGATGGAACCCTTTATCGCGTGCTTTTCCTTACAGGATTAGTCTTGTTTGCTATGACCTTCGTTATAAATACCATCGCTGAAATTGTCAGACTTCGTTTTAGAAAAAAGGCAACTGAGCTCTGAGATGTAAAAGATACAAGATCGTACCTGTATGTCATTTAACCGAGTGACTCATTGCTCACAAGGATGAAAGTTTTCCTGGCCGATTATGATTGAAGCTTTGCTACTAATACTCGGTCGAGCGCAGAGTCAACTTTACGACAAAAGAACATCATTTATTTGTCCCCAAGGGAGTTTGATCTAGAGAGGATTTATGAGCAACACATGCTCCGGTAACGGCAAGATGTCTAATCATTTTTCAGGGCATCACGTACGCTCGATCTCGTGGGACCTCAAGGCAAGAGGCGAACCCTTTTTATGGAGCCTTGGTGGAGCTTTGGTAATAGGCATACTCATGATAGCGGGCTTTACAGCTCTGATAACTTACAATGGAATCCTGACGTTTTGGCCGGAACCCATTTACAAAGTCTCTTTGAAAGACGGCTCTGTCCTCGCAGGCGAACTAACACGAGGGGAAAGTTACAAACCAGGTCCTGATGAACTCAGTGGGCTTGACCAGAAAATACGCGCAGACATAGCCGCCCATGGTGGTTTTGTAAAACGAGATTTATTCAGAATTGGGAATTACGATCTTTATAACGAAGACTATCGCTGGGTGAGGGAATATGAAATCGCCGCAATAGGCACACCACCGAACATGTACTTTTTTGAGCGCCTCGAGTGGGGGCCTTTCATTGGGTCTATAAAGGCCATGGACCTCAACGGCCGACTAATACAGGGAGAGGAACTGACATGGACCGCTGTGGCTGAGGCCCAACAATGGGCTGTCAGTCGCAGAAATCGGATACATAATATCGAGAGAAACCAAATCGGTGCCATAAATTATCGCCTTGAACAGGCTAGATTAAGACTGAGAAAAGTCGAGATGTCGTACGGGAAGGACACTCCCGAGTACCAAAAAGCCCTGGACGAGTATCATAAGCAAACTCAGAGACTGCAGGGACAATATGACGAACTCTCTAAAGAAGCCGCAGCAATAAAGGAGAGGGACGAAAAATACACCATCACACTGGCTGATTCTCAAGGGAGAGAAAAAACAATCAAGCTATCGGAGATAGTTAGATTTTATCCAGCCAATGTACTAACGCTTCCTCAAAAGATACGTATTTACTTGGCTCGATGGTGGGAGTTCCTATCCACTGAGCCTCGTGAGGCCAATACAGAGGGTGGAGTCCTGCCAGCTATTTTTGGGACTTTTTGCATGACTGTTCTCATGTCCTTGGCGGTTGCGCCTTTCGGAATAGTAGCAGCGTTATACCTCCGGGAATATGCAAGACAAGGAACCCTAGTCTCCCTCGTCCGGATATGCGTCAATAACCTGGCTGGTGTGCCTTCAATAGTTTATGGGGTATTCGGCCTGGGGTTCTTTGCCTACGTACTTGGTGGAAGCATTGACAGGCTATTCTTTCCAGAACGCTTACCCACTCCGACCTTCGGCACTGGTGGCCTTCTTTGGGCGTCCTTAACCCTGGCTTTGCTAACCGTACCAGTGGTAATAGTCGCCACTGAAGAGGCTCTTTCGGCGGTCCCAAAGTCTATGAGAGAGGGCTCGCTCGCCTGCGGTGCCTCAAAATGGCAGACGATTCGCCACATAGTTCTGCCACGAGCATTGCCCGGCATCATGACTGGTCTTATCCTGGCTATGGCAAGAGGTGCTGAGGAGGTCGCTCCACTCATGCTCGTGGGTGTTGTCAAGATGGCACCAGCGCTCCCCATAGACCAGGTTTTTCCATATATCCATCTGGATCGAAGCTTCATGCATCTTGGTTTCCACATCTTTGACCTGGGGTTTCAGTCTCGAAATTCGGAGGCGGCAAAACCAATGGTTTATGTCACCACACTTCTGTTAGTAGGGCTTGTCTTTCTCATGAACGCGCTCTCCATTATGATTCGCAACAGACTCAAAAAGAAATTTCAGTCAGGCCACTTCTAGGAGAATTAAGTATGGTGCACGTCGACAACAACGAATTGAAAACAGTCTATCATATAAAAAAGGGAGACCAAGGCTCACTCCTCGCTATAAAAGATTTCAACCTATGGTACGGAGCAACCCAAGCACTACACGACGTTAACATGACGATCGAGCGCGGCCTAGTCACCGCACTCATCGGTCCCTCTGGATGTGGAAAATCGACTCTATTGCGCTGCATCAACAGAATGAACGACTTGATAGACTCGGTAAGAATCTCCGGCCAGATTCTCTATGAAGACAAAGATATTTTCAGTCCCAAACTAGACGTGATTGCCCTGCGAAAGACTATGGGAATGGTGTTCCAGAAGCCCAACCCTTTCCCCATGTCTATATTCGAAAACGTGGTCTATCCCCTCAGAGTAGATGGCGTCAGGGACAAGAAGATCCTTCAAGAGACAGCGAGGAAGGCATTGCAGGCAGCCGCTCTTTGGGACGAGGTGGAAGGTCGGTTAGCAGAAAGCGCTTTGGGGCTGTCAGGCGGCCAGCAGCAAAGGCTCTGTATAGCACGCGCCATTGCCGCGGAACCAGACGTGCTCCTCATGGACGAGCCGTGTTCGGCACTTGATCCTGTGGCTACGGCAAAGATTGAGGACCTTATTGACGATCTCAGAGGCCGTTTCACCATTATAATCGTAACACACAACATGCAGCAGGCGGCCCGAGTGTCTGATAATACTGCGTTCATGTACCTAGGCAGATTGATCGAATACGGCGAAACATCTTCGATATTCACTAACCCGAAAGTCCAAAAGACCATGGATTACGTCACCGGCCGATTCGGGTGATGGACCCAGCGAGTCATGTTGGTAACTATTCTACTAATTGAAGGATGCTGGAGCTGGCGTATATACGAAAATAAATTCGAATTGGAGGACTGGTCTGGTGTGTCGAGGCCACGAAGTGTCATTAACAACATGTAACTCCGTCGCGACTATCGAGAATAAATGTCAATTGCGACCATGTTTCCACCTGTCATCCTCACGAAAGTCGTAATCCAGAAACATGGATACCCGATCAAATATAGCCTGGCTTTAATGAGTGTCTGTAGTTGCGAGGACGCGTCTCCGGTCGCGGCAATCGAAGCCTTGCCTGGACTGAGCTGGAGGAGACCCCTCGAGGTATATCCCGAAAACAACTGAGGCATTCTGATAAAGGCTTAGGGAGGAATTACGAGAAGATGGCGTCCCAAAATGGACAAAGTTTTGCCACAATTACAATATACGTCAGTCGCTCCCATCTTCGACTCGATTCAGCGCTCGTAACAGCTGCTCCTTTTCTCTTCTGGTAAGGAGGCGCCATTCGCCTACGCCAAGGCTCCCCAATGCAAGCGGACCAAATTCTACTCTCCTTATTTTTCTGGCAGGATGACCTATGCGAAAAAAAATCTTCTTTATTTCATTCTTTTTGCCCTCATAAAGTGTGATCCTAATCCAAGTGGAGGTGGTCTGCCTTTTGATAATCCGCCAGCTAACATTTCCCAGTCGCTGTCCCTCGCCCAAACCCATGCCCTTACGGATGATAGAGAGTTTGCTTTCGTCTGGCACTCCTTTGATTTTGACAAGGTAAACACGAGGTATGCGAAACGAAGGATGGCTCATGCGTTGAGCTAAAACCCCATCGTTCGTCAATAGCATCAAGCCTTCTGCATCAAAGTCGAGTCGTCCGACGCTGAAAAGGTTCTTCCCGATGTTGCGGACAAAATCCCCCAAGCAAGGACGACCTTCCGGGTCGCTCATCGTTGATACTACGTGTCTGGGTTTATTAAACAAATAGTAGTGCTTTTCAGGATCTTGATTTCGCACAAGTTTGCCGCTGACTTTGATATGATCCTTTAATATGTCGGCCTTTGCAAACGGTTGGCGCACCGGTTCACCGTTGACCGTGACGTAGCCTTCTCGGATAAGGCGCTCGGCGCCTCTCCTCGAAGCAACACCTGCATTCCTCAATATCAACTGAAGTTTTTCTAAAGCCATGTCAGGTACGGTTGCACAAATAATGAAGTCTGCGAACGGCTAAAAACCAAAATAGCCACTCCGTGAAATTAATACGGCATTCCTTATGAACTTGACAATGATCCAAATATAACCCATTTTAAGTATAAGGAAAGTGCAAGGGCTATAGGTTTCGATAACAGTACCACTCAAGCGATCCCGAAGCCTGTCTAAGTGAAAGGGAAGACTTTTTTGAACGGAATTTATAAGAATTTAGGGCTATGGCTTGCAATATGCCTAGTCATGATTTTCCTCTTCCACCTATTCAACCAAACTAAGGCTCCACAGAGGGAAATAAGTTATAGCCAGTTTCGCCAAGAAGTTGATCAAGGAGCGATAAAGTCGGTTGCCTTACAGGGCAATCGGATCAAGGGTACATATGTCGACGGAACCGGCTCGTTTAGGACTATAGCCCCACAAGACCCAGAGCTGGTCGGGGCGCTCATGAAACACAAGGTGGACATCCAAGTTCTTCCGGAGGACGAAAATCCCTGGTATCTCACCGCTCTTATCTCATGGCTCCCAATGATTTTTCTCGTCGCGATTTTCGTATTCTTTATGAGACAAATGCAGGCTGGTGGTGGTAAGGCCATGAGTTTTGGCAAGAGCAGGGCGCGTCTAATCTCCGAATCGCAAAACAAAGTAACATTTCAAGACGTTGCAGGGGTAGAAGAGGCCAAAGAAGAGCTTGAAGAAGTGATAGAATTTTTGAGGGATCCAAAAAAATTCACTCGACTGGGTGGCAAAATACCCAAGGGCGTTTTGTTGATGGGCAGTCCCGGGACAGGGAAGACTCTGTTGGCTAAAGCCGTCGCGGGCGAGGCCTCAGTTCCGTTTTTTTCGATTTCTGGTTCTGACTTTGTAGAGATGTTCGTCGGCGTGGGAGCGTCGCGTGTACGAGACCTGTTCATTCAAGGCAAGAAACATGCTCCCTGTATAATCTTTATTGATGAAATAGATGCTGTGGGAAGACACAGGGGTGCTGGTCTGGGTGGCGGCCACGATGAACGTGAGCAAACACTGAATCAGCTGTTAGTTGAAATGGACGGGTTCGAAACCAACGAGGGCGTAATATTAATTAGTGCGACCAATAGACCAGACGTCCTCGATCCTGCGCTCCTTAGGCCGGGTAGATTCGACAGACAAGTCATTGTCCCCCCGCCTGACATTCGTGGAAGAACAGCGATCTTAAAGGTTCACACCAGAAAAGTACCTCTGGCCATGGATGTGGATCTCGAAACCATTAGTCGGGGCACACCAGGCTTCTCAGGTGCGGACTTAGCCAATCTCGTTAACGAAGCCGCTCTAAATGCTGCGCGGCACAACAAGAATGAAATAGATATGCAGGACTTCGAGTTCGCAAAGGACAAAGTCCTCATGGGGGGAGAGCGTCGAAGTCTAGTGATCAGTCTGGAGGAGCGGAGGAACACAGCGTACCACGAAGCCGGCCATGCCTTTGTCGCTAGGGTTATTCCAGGTACGGACCCTGTACATAAGGTAACTATTATCCCGAGAGGTCGAGCTTTGGGAGTTACCCAGCAATTGCCACTAGATGACAGGCATACCTACTCAAAGGACTACCTCGTTGCCCAAATCGCAGTGCTTATGGGAGGAAGAGCTGCGGAGGAAATCTTCCTCGGCCATATGACCACGGGTGCAGGAAATGACATTCAAAGAGCGACTGAATTGGCTCGAAAGATGGTCTGCGAATGGGGTATGAGCGAGCGCTTAGGGCCTTTGACATTCGGGCAAAAGGAAGAACAGATCTTCTTGGGCAAAGAATTCGCTCGGCATAGAGATTACTCTGAACAGACGGCCATGGACATAGATCAAGAGATTAAGAATATCGTCTTGGAAAATTACAATAGAGCACGCGATATCATTGCCCAGAACAAAGAAACTGTACAAAAGATAGCAGAGGCCCTTTTGGAAAGGGAGACTCTTGACGCCTCTGAGATTAATGCTCTCATCGAAGGCCTAGATCTACCAGACCGTGGCACAGCTGAAAAAGATACTCCGGACAAACAGGCCGTAACTGACCAATCCGGGAGCGCGGGCATACCCATTGCCGAACCAGCCACCAGCAGTGCAAACCCGGACAAAGCATAGACAAATGTGACTCGGTATGGATTAGCAGGACCTACTGTCCATCCCGTTGGGGACAGTTATGTGGTTCGAGACGGTGCCGCAGTGCGAAGCATACAGGTTACGCCTCACAGACTCAAACAGGGTACTCCCTATGAGCAACATATGGGGGCTCTCGAAATTATACGATTCTCGAAAATAAACGTAAATCGCGTGCGTGTTTTGCCCTGCGCCGTCACGCAAAAGTTGAAATCTCATACAGAGGAATAGCGATCGATTCCCTTAAAAATCTAGAGAAAAGGCATGAACGTGAATTCCGACAATTGTTTCGGTCTGTCACACCCACAAGAGGCGAAATCCAGGAACATGGACCTAATTCAACCCGGCGGTGACATTTATGAGTGCTAGTAGCCGCGAGGTAGCGCATACGGACATGACAATTCCAGTATTTGTGGGACAGAGAGTGACTGACTAGCCACAGAGCATCCCGCGTAAAAACCGATCCATTCTGACAGAAATTTGGAGAAACAACGCAGCTGTAATAAGAGTCGTAGCTGCGTTTATCCTATTGCAATTGCGAGAGTCACAGAGGAGTCGCTTCATGAAAGCATTTCAAGAAACCCGGGCCGCGGAAACCTTGCGCCAACGATCCAGAACTTTGGTGATGGGCATAATAAACACTACTCCTGATTCTTTCTCAGATGGAGGCAAATTCTTGGAAACTGATTCAGCCGTATCCGCCGCTCTGAAAATGATCCAGGACGGAGCCGACATCATAGACGTGGGCGGCGAATCTACCCGTCCTGGCTCATCCCCGGTCGATTGCGACGAAGAATTAAATAGGGCAATACCTGTCGTCAGAGAAATATGCAGAAAGAAACCTGATGCCGTGGTGTCCATAGACACACGTCGAAGTAAAGTGGCCGCTGCTGCTATCGAGGCAGGAGCGACAATTGTAAATGATGTAACAGGTTTCAGAGATGACCCAGTTTCCCTAGAAATTGCTCGAGAAGCAAAAGCAGCTGTGGTTATAATGCACATGCTAGGCCGTCCCAAAACTATGCAACAGGAAATTCGATACGATGCGTTTCCCGGCGATATCTATACCTTCCTCAAAGAGAGAATCGATGTCGCAGAGCGTGTAGGAATAAAGCCATATGACATAATCGTTGATCCAGGTATTGGCTTTGGAAAGACATTCGATCAAAACCTCATGCTCATCAATCGAATGGATTTCTTTCTTCCTCTAGGAAAGCCAATACTATCTGGTCCCTCCAGGAAATCTTTTCTAGGCAAGATAATTGACCAACCAGTACCAGCTTTAAGAGACAATGCTACACTGGGCGCAGTCGCAGCATCTATTATAAGAGGTGCCTCAATCGTTCGCGTACACGATGTCCCTAGCTCTGTGGAGGTATGCAAAGTCATTGACGCTGTGCTCCGAGAAAGAGTCTATTTATAGGGTTCTCCTAGCTAAATGAGAATTCCGATGAGGTTTCTGCCCTTGATTTCACCTAAGTGAAAATCGATCAAGGAGGCGGCCCGCTCGCATCGCGGATAGCACTAATGATTATGTGTCATTGCTAATAGCCGCGCTTTCAAGTGGCGATCTCAGCTTTCCGGCCATTGAAAGTGAAGCGACCGGCCAAGGCACATCCTGGTAGAAGACCTGTCAATCCTGAGAGAAATTGACATAACGACCTATAGTAGGTACCACTCAGATGGTGCCTTGAACCTTTACGGAGTCTTGCAATTGAAAAAAAAAGAAGTGTCTTCGGTATGATCCCTAGGTTGCTCTGGGGTCGTCTCCCCGGATTATCACTGTCTTGGGATAACAGACCACGTAATACTCGCGATGCGGGTTTGATTCTCAGAACTGCTATACAACCTTCAATACGACTGCACCACTACGACCTTCAAATAACGTGTCTCCGGCATGGCCATTAAAACAGGATGGTCCGGCCCCTGACCTCTGGTTTCAACCAGCCGAAGGCTCTTCCCAGCTTGCTTGCCTGATGCTAAGAGGATGCGTTCAAATGTTGGCATGTCTATGTGGTGTGAACACGAACAGCTGACCAGAATTCCTCCTGGCTTAAGTCTTACCAATGCACGCCTATTTATATCAATGTAGCCTTTTATGCCCTCTTCTAGATCTCTGCGGCTTTTTACAAAAGCCGGCGGGTCAAGAACTATCAAGTCCCAATGTCCTTTCTGTTTTTTCAGGAAATCTATTGCCGGCTCTCTCACGCACTTCAACCCAGCAGTCAAATTATTGAGTTCAGCATTTTCCTGAGCTAGCTTCAAGGCGCTTCTCGATGTATCAACCGCCGTAGCCGTACCAGCTCCTGATGCTAGGGCATGCAGAGCCCACGAACCAGTGTAAGAAAAAAGGTCCAAGACATGGGCTCCGTCGGAAACATAGTGATGCATGAGGGAGCGGTTCCATTCTTGATCAAGAAATGCCCCTGTTTTTTGACCGTCAACCAAATCCACCTTTAAACGCAATCTGCCAGATGGTATCACCACTGGGTCTCTGACATCTCCGTAAACAAGGCGTTTCTCCAAAGGCAATCCTTCCAGGAGCCTGTAAGGCGAATCATTGCGAATATATATGCTCGCCGGATTAAAATCCGAGACCAACACCTCGGTGACGAATCCCATCAGGGCATCCATACCGGCAGTAAAACTCTGGCATACAAAATGCCTGTCGTATCGATCCACAATAAGGCCCGGCAAACCATCAGATTCACTAAATACCATGCGGTAACACGTTGCATCTCTAAAGACAGCCTTTCTCCATTCAGCCGCCCTGTTTATACGCTGCCTGAAAAAATCCTCGTCAATTTCAGTCTTATTTCTTGATAAAACCCGACACGCAATAAGACTGTTTGGGTTGCTATACACTATCCCCAAAAATTCGCCTCGCCAATCGCACAGGGTATAAAGTTCCCCTCGATGGAGTCTAGACACTGGCGGATCAGCTATTTCATTGGAAAATACCCAGCAGTGCCCCTCGCGAACACGTCTATCAGTTCTTTTCTTTAACCTGATGGTTGGTCTCTCCAAACGCTAGCCTCCCCAATCTTACCCTAATTTATTACTCGCCAGCACATCGTTAGACGTGTTCACTTTACTCAAAGGCCGCTCCGACGTTGACATGAACCTGGCATGGCATTATATCATGTTACATCTTATCAACAAATCTTTGGAGCCTCCATGCAATTCCCTGAATATCGCCCTCGAAGACTCAGAAGGACAGAGACTCTCAGACGCATGGTGAGAGAGGTACGCTTAGGAATCGATGACCTGATCATGCCTTTCTTCGTAAAGCATGGCAAAGCCCTTCGTGAACCCTTAGATTCCATGCCCGGTCAATTCCGTTTTTCTCCAGACACCTTGGTTAAGGAGTTAGCAAATGTGGTGGAGTTGGGCCTGCCAGCGATAATTCTCTTTGGTTTGCCCAAGAAAAAGGATGCACGGGGATCAGAGGCCTATGCTAGAGACGGTATCATACAACAAGCCGTAAAGCGTATAAAAGATACGTATCAGGATTTGGTGGTTATCACAGACGTCTGCTTATGTGAGTACACCGACCACGGACACTGCGGCATCATAAAGAACGAAACCGTTGACAACGATTCTACGCTTGATCTGTTGGCGAAAACAGCCGTGTCCCATGCACAGGCTGGCGCTGATATAGTTGCTCCAAGCGATATGATGGACGGAAGGGTAGGGGCAATAAGGGAGGGGCTAGATGAGTCCGGCTTTGAAAGCACACCTATTCTTGCCTACTCAGCAAAATACGCCTCAGGATTCTACGGACCCTTCCGAGATGCAGCAGCGTCAGCTCCGGCCTTTGGAGACCGCCGATCATATCAGATGGATCCTGGCAATTCTGACGAAGCCCTCCGTGAGGTCGCCTTAGACGTGGAAGAAGGCGCAGACATGGTAATGGTGAAGCCCGCCCTTCCTTACCTAGATGTGATATGGCGTGTGCGCAACGCATTCGATCTTCCCCTCGTCGCCTACAACGTAAGCGGAGAATATTCCATGTTGAAAGCTGCGGCAGGAAATGGCTGGATCAACGGGGATCAGTGTATGATGGAGGCCCTCACTTCCATTAAAAGAGCTGGGGCAGACCTTATCATCACTTATCATGCTGTTGAGGCTGCCAAGTTCATCCAAGGACTGAAACCGAAAGGAAAGCCGTGACTGCTCGTTTTGATCTTCGCCTTGTCGCCTGGGAAATGACCCAGGCATGCAACTTGGCGTGCGTTCACTGCAGAGCAGGGGCCTGCAAGGAAGCCCTGCCTGACGAGATGACCTATGTAGAGGGAAAGAAGTTGATTGACGGGATCAGAAGCGTGGGGACCCCTATTCTCATTATGACGGGTGGTGAACCGCTTCTGAGGAAGGATTTCTTCGATCTCGCTAAATATGGTTTGAGTGTTGGCTTGCGAGTTGTTCTTGCCACAAACGGTGTACTGGTTGACACGAGTACAGCCAAGAAGATTGCTCAAATAGGAATCAGGCGTGTAAGCATTAGCCTCGATGGTCCCACATCGGACGACCACGACGCCTTTCGTCAAGTGGTAGGTGCATTTGATGCATCGCTTAGAGGAATCCATAACCTGAGGCAAGCCTCCGTGCAAGTACAGATTAACACTACACTAACCAAAAGGAATAGGGACAAACTGCCTCAAATCATGAAATTAGCTGAGGAGCTAGGTGCTAGCGCCTTCCATGTATTTCTGCTGGTTCCCACTGGAAGGGCGCGAAAAATGTCTGGCGAAGAAATGGATGCAGACCAATACGAAGAGACATTAAAGGAGTTCTATTACTTGAGTCGGTCCTCAGCCATGGAGACGAAAGCCACCTGTGCTCCACAATATTATCGAATTATGAGACAGGAGGCTAAGCGTGAAGGGCTCGAGGTAACAGAGAGAACATTCGGGATGAATGCCTTGACGCGAGGATGCCTTGCAGGGTTGTCTTTCGTTTTCGTTTCGCACTCGGGACAATTGCAGCCTTGTGGGTATTTCGACGTGAAGGCAGGCAACGTGCGCGAGTCAGATTTCCAGCATCTGTGGGAAAACGCACCTCTGTTCAACGAACTTAGGAATCTCCGCTTGCTCGAGGGCAAATGCGGCCGCTGTGATTACCTCAGATACTGTGGTGGCTGCAGAGCTAGGGCCTACGAGTCCACAGGTCGTTTCATGGCTGAAGAGCCATACTGCGCCTACGTCCCTGCAGTCTTAAAAACGAAAAAAACTGAGCACAAATAGTTGCTCACCTATAATCGGGAAACATCTACTAGCAATTTCGGAATCAATAATAATACTGCAAACATTTAGTTGTAGTTCGCAGTAAGTCTTGGACGACGTGTTGCAAAATAAGGATCGTGCTGGAGGTTATATGATCATTGAACAAATACAAATCGGCGGTTTTGATATTTTCTGTTACATATTGGGAGACCCTCAAACGGGAGAAGGAATCGTGGTTGATCCAGGGGGGCCCGCTGCAACTATTCTCAAAAGGTCATCTGAGCGTGGTATCAAACAGATAAAGCTAATAGTCAATACTCACAGTCATGTGGATCACACTGCCGGTAACAAGGCAATGCAGCAGCTCACAGGGGCCCCCATCGCTATTCATGAAGCCGAGGCTGGAGCTCTTGCCCACCCCAATAAGGCAATGTTGGCTATGTTCGGCGCTGAGGCATCTCCGCCAGCCACCGTGCTGCTAAAAGACGGAGACGTCATCACATTTGGAAACGAGAAACTCAAAGTAATCCACACGCCCGGCCATTCTCCGGGAAGCATTTCCCTTTACTTTCCCGGTTATGTGCTTACCGGCGATACCCTCTTTGTCCAGGGGGTAGGCAGAACAGACTTGCCCGGAGGTTCTTACCAAGTGCTTCAGTCCTCAATAAGAAACAAACTCTTCACTTTGCCGCCAGATACCATAGTGCTGCCCGGGCACAATTACGGCCCAACACCAACCTCAACAATTGCGCGAGAAAGGTTGGAGAATCCATTCGTGTGACAAATATGGAGATTCTAAAAACTAATCGCGAATTACCCGTGTTCTGAATTTTCATTTCCACGAACGTGGCAATCCAGGAAGATGGATAGCTGATCATCTCGCGAATCACATTAATGAGTACTTGTGATTGCGAACAGACGTAAAAGGACCTGGCAATCTCAGCCTTCGCTTCCTTGAAGGTGAACTAACACGTAAACGTATGCCATACTAGAAAACCAGTCCTTCTGAAGAACTTTAGAGAACCGTTAGAAAGACTGGCGACTTAGGGGCACCAGTCAGGCGGAATTAGCGGTCTTCCGAAGTGCCTGAGATAACAATGTCCAGATGGCGGATGTTTCCCGGCACCTCAATGCATAGCTGGCTCCAATAAAGGTTCCCATACCTCCAATTACACAGCCTGACAGAATGACCAGGTTCTTGAGGCTAGCGCCCCCAGTCCATTCTCCTAAGCTTCGCCCATAGAATAGAGGGATGCACATGACAGCGGAGGCTGCGCAGATCCTGAGAAGCGAGATGGCGAACTCGCGGCCGGGAAACGTCCCAAGGCGTTTAATAAGAACTAAAAAGAGTATAATTAGATTAACTGCAGCAGCCAACGAAGTGGCCAGTGCCAGCCCTCCCTGTTCCATAGGTCCCATAAGCAATAGCCCAGCCACTAGGTTTACTATCACTGCTATCACGGACACCTTGACGGGCGTGCTTGTATCCTTGAGTGAAAAAAAGCCTTGTGTCACTACCTTGAGACCTGAAAAGGCCCATAGGCCAACGGTGTACCACAACAGTGCGTAGGCTGTTTGCTGTGTGTCTATTATGGTGAACTTACCCCTTTGAAACAAAGTGCCGATAACGGGTTCTCTCAAAACGATCAATCCAACACTAGCTGGTACCGTAAAAAAGGCCACAAGTCTCAGGGAGTACGCCACCGAATGCGTCAGGCCTACCAGATCTCCATTTCCAGCTTGTCTCGACATGGAAGGCAACACAGCTGTACCCAAGGCTATGGCAAAAATACCCAATGGTAGTTCCACGAGGCGGTCTGCATAATACAGCCAAGATACCCCCCCGGGCTGAAGCATAGAAGCTAAAATAGTACCGATCATTACATTTATCTGATAAACTGCTCCACCCAAGGCCGCTGGACCAAATAACCTACCTATACGAATCAATAGAGGATCACGAAACTCAAAACAAGGCCGAAAGCGGAAACCTTCTTTGGACAGAAAAGGTACTTGGAGTAAAAGTTGCAGGAAACCCGCGACCGTTACACCCCCTGCCAAGGCGTACCAAGGAGGCATGGTGAACGTTCCTGCACACAATACAGCTCCAATCATACATATATTTAGAATAGTAGGGGCCGCAGCGGGCGCCGAAAAGTGATTCATAGAGTTCAGAACGCCCGAAGCCAAGGCTACTAGCGAAATAAAGAAGATGTATGGAAACATCACACGGGTAAGACGCACTGTAAGATCAAATTTTTCTACATTGTGCGAAAATCCAGGAGCAATAACTTTGACTATCCATGGTCCAGCCACAATACCAACCAGGGTCACTACGCAGAGAATAAGCGTGGCCGCAGTAAAAGTAAGCCGTGCCAGTCTCAAAGCTCCAGATCGTCCTTGGTGTTGCAGGGTTTCCACGAAGGTAGGAATAAAAGCAGCTGACAGAGCTCCTTCAGCAAACAATCGGCGCAAAAGATTGGGGATGCGAAATGCTACAAAAAAAGCATCCGCGGCAAGACCAGCGCCCATGAAACGAGCTATCACCATGTCCCTTAAAAAACCTAAGATGCGGCTCACAAGGGTCCAGAAGCCCACAACGCCTGCAGCACGCGTAATGGCCCTGCGCTCCATAACCGCTGAGCCAACTGAAGAGTGGGAAGCCCCTTGACTTTTTACGTTAATTTGCGGCATATAACTGAGTTACCCAAGAGGTCCCACACAGGGACTTATCGAAAGGGTCACCGTGTCTATGTCTGAAACCGACATGCGGTAATCAAAACAAATATTCAAGGACTTGAGCATGGCAAATCATCCCTCTGCACTGAAAAGAATCCGACAAACCGAAAAAAGACGGCTGCGCAATGCGTCATACAGATCAAAGGTCAAAACTACCCTCAAAAAATACCTAGCCGCTGCGGAACAAAACCTGCCTGAAACAAACGACCTCCTGAAAAAAGCGATGTCCTTGCTACACAAAGGTGTTTCCAAAGGCATTTTTCACAAGAATGCTGCGGCGCGTAAGATTTCTAGACTCGCTATGAAAAACCCCGCAAAGTAAAACCCCGAAAAGTATACCGTCTTGCCTACATAGAAATCTGTGGTCATCGTTGACGTACGGAAAACGGCAAGGCGTTCTCACGGAGTGCGTACATCCCCTGACAATATCCACCCAGTCCACGAGGGGGGTCGGCCTGCGAATGAAGAGTCCAGACCAGTGGGCATCTCGCGCGGAAGTTGGGCCAACGTATCTGCTACAGATGCGTGCCCAGCAACTTTTTTAAGAAATTCTAAAAGAAACGGCTCATCACCCCCCCAATTAGGGTCAGAATAGTTACAAAAAACCAGCTTAATTCCAGAATAGAACAGAGCAAGGTTCAACAAAAGTGGCCCCTCACCAGTCGGATTATCTCGTTCCAATACGTTGAACCAAGCTACGGGAAAAACCACCAATCTCGATGACGTGGAATGAGAAAACATTTGTTGAATGGGCACAATCCGCTGCCCTCGCTCGTTAGGCGAAAAGAAGCAAACCGGTTGTCTTTCCTGTGATACCTGGTCCCATACCGAAAAGGGGAGCGCGAGTATCGTAACATCCTCGCGTCCATGGCCACGTGAAAGAAATTGGTCCAATGTAGCAGTAGGACCTACCCAGACTTCGAACTTGTGAAAGAGCTTTTGCACATTCATCACGATGCTAGAGGGTTTCGGATACACCGGATTAGTCAAAATAAGCCTCTCTAGCCTTTCTTCTTCAGTGATACCAATGTGGCGTCTTTTGTCGTTACTCTGTACCGACGCCCTATCCTGAATCTGCTCCTCAGGGATCCAAGGTATTGATTCAAAGAGCAACAGATACGCCTCTGACTTACTCTTTGCTTCTTTATTGGTGGACCCAGTTCTAAGCAGTCTTAATATGTCCCCTGAAGGAATAATCGAAATGATCCGATCTTGACCTAAAGGTCGGTCTTCTGGATCTAACAACGCTGAAAACGGTAAATACCACAAAGAACGATCGGGAACCACGAAAATCGTTGTTTTATCTTGAGGGAGGGGAGGTAAAGGACCTATAAGAGATCGATAAAGACGCCTGCAAGGTTCCTTCCAAGCGTGACCCATGAACGTGGTTTTGTCTCCGTGGGAGAATTCTCGTAATCTATCTTGCAGTAGAAACACGACCCTGTCGATTTCGGTCCGGGTAGCCGCAAATTGGTAATATCGTGCATGCTCTTTGGTTATAACACCTACGAGGATCCGATCAGGGAGCATATTTATGTCGAGCAGTGCTTCTTTTTGTCCAAGGATCTCCTTCTTCAGCTCCAGAAGCGACACGGGCAATCCTGCCCTAAACTGTGTATATCGTTCTGACGACCTCTGAATTGCCTGTCTTACCTCTGTAAGGCGGAACTTAACCGACTCCTCTTTCTTTTTGGTCTCTTGAGACCGAATATCTCGTCTGAGGTCTTGGAGCTGTCGGAGCAAGCTGTCCTCTTCGTCAATCAAACGTACAGGCACGTCGAAGAATTCTAATCTAGGAAGTTTTTTAAGTAACATGATTCTTCGCGCCAGCCGCCGTTTTTCCATCACGTGAAAAATCTCGCTGCTAGAATCTTCTGGAATTTCGGCGTGGACAGGGCCAAGTATTTTTAAGGCCAGTTCATCGAATATCCGGATTCGCTGTTCCAACTCCATCAACAAGGGGCTTCCCTGAGGCATATCGTCTAGGATGGCTTCGAATCCATCTATGACACTCCTGTATTTAAGAATGGCGTTCTCAGTGTCTCCCGAAAGATAAAGCCTTCGGGCTTCCCTCAGTTCCCTGTCAAGCGTATCAAAAAGCCCGGTATGACTCTCTATCTTCTCAGCTTCATCTATTTTTCGATCCTTAAATAGCCAATGATATCTCTTGGTGGGATCTTCTTCTTTTTTGGAATAGACTTTCTGACTGATAGAGCCTTCTGGTTTTGGTCCCTCTGCTGAAAGGCTGTGTCCCGAATAGACAACCAAGGACCCAAGGATAGTTTGCAGAGTAAACAAAAAAAGAGCTGCACCGAAACCAGATCTGATGCAATTTACCCCATGCCCTGCCCGCCTGCGAAAATGGTTCATCTACCCGTTGCCTTTGCCTGAAGACAATTCACCCAATCAATCATCATGATGCCAGAACTGGGGATGAACATTGTCTTGTACCCGTAAGTTAAGAAGTAGAGCAAATCCGATACACAATCCTTATAATACCCTAGAAAAGTGATAATCATATTTACACGCTTTGGATCAGACTCGATAACATCATCTATTTTTCGCTACGGTCTTTTCGTTCAGCATTTATCCACCAGTCGTCTTCCTTCTCTTTGAACCACCAGCCTGAAAAGTCTGTATTCAAGATGCTACGAGCAAGACGCTTACCGTTCTCCGTCTTGAGCCGCTTTATAGCAGTGGCGATCCATTGCTGAGAATAACGATTTCCCAAGTCTCCTAGCTCTTTTAATTGAAGGATCATCTCCAACTGATCTGCGTCGCGTGCACACTGAGCTTCTGGAGTCTTCCCTGCGGAGAATTCCGATAAAAAGTCGTGAATTTCCTTGCCAAAAGGGAGGTTTTGCGTCATATCACGCACTGCAGCGTCCTCATCGGCCATCACGTACTTCTTATTAACATAATTAAGATCTCCGGTCCGAGCTTCTGCAAGATCATGCATGAGACACATATAGACTACCCGTTCCGTTCTTAAATCAGGGCTCATTTTTGCCAACACATAACCTATAATGGCACACCTCAGGCTATGTTCCGCCACTGTCTCTTTGCCAGTGCCCAGAAATTGAAAACCCGTCCGCGGAGTGCGCTTGAGCATCCCAACCTCGAAAAGGAAATCAGCTACCGCGTTCAGTTCCACTTGTCTTCCTCAAAATTCATGAACTTGACGCGGGCTTCACTATCATGGTTTATGCTATCTTTCAAGGCTTTGACCACCCAGCCTGGGCTAGAGCATCTTTTAATGCCGAATCCATTGCTGCAGGTGGATTGGCCGCCCAATTCTTCTCACGAGACATTTTATTGAGAGAAAATGACTACATAGCCAGGTCTTGTGATCTATGCGGCAACAGAGAACATCTGCTTCTTTTCGTCAAGGAGGGCTATCGTCATGTTCGCTGTGCCAACTGCGGTCTGGTATTTGTAAATCCCATATGGAATAAACATCTGGAAGGTCAGACAAAGGCCGGCACAGCACTCATGGGCGAAGAGAGTCTTTCGAAGTCCCAAGTCAGGCGCATAAGAAATGAGCTAAGAAGAATAGAACATTATCGATTGAATAATACTTTATTGGAGATAGGCCCGGGGCGCGGTTGGTTCGCCTTTCATGCCAAAAAAGCCGGTTGGGAGACGTGGGTGGTGGAGGTCAACGTGACTGCAGCCGCTGCCCTGAGACATCTGGGGCTGGACATGGTCATTGATACGCCTTTAGAAGAGGCTCTTCTTCCCTCTAGTTTTTTTGATGTAGTTCGACTATGGGACGTTGTCGAGCACTTGGAGTCCCCGTATGCGGTTCTGAAGGCCGTTCACTCATGTCTGAGGCCAGGCGGTCTCTTGCAACTATCCACAACTAACTTTGCCTCGTTGTCGAGATGGATAAACGGACCGGACTGGGTATATCTTAATGGCTCCGACCACATAGTGCTATTCGAACCAGCCACTATCGCCGCTCTTCTAAAAAAAATCGGATTCCACTGCATCCGCATCCGCACTCGCTCGTTTAATATGAGAAAGAAAAGATACCACCCGGAACAAGAGCTTCCGCCTCCTTCTTACTTATTGAGACCTCTTCGAAAGATTATCGACCAAATTATATGGCTCACCCCCTACGGACATCAAATGATTGTAACGGCATTGCGGTAGCCGGACTTAAGACTTTGACCACTTTATGGCCTTCACAAAGTTGTAGGTTCCAGCAGGTTCAATGCGACAGCCATTCCATCCATAGACTTAAAAAGGATACAGCAAAATAGGCGCGATCAAATACTTGCTTGGATTGGACAATGTGATTGCAAAGATTCCTTCACACATTTTTTGTGAAAACTACAGGCTCTCCACAAAAGTCTGTGTGTAATCTTGGTACAAGCGCGCATCACCTACGCCTCTATGGGTGATTTATCCCAACCGAAATTAAGAGACGAAGTCGAGCGCGTGAATCTAATTTACCAGGCTTGATAGATCCATTCATCCAAGGGGTCAACCAAGAATGCCATGGCCTTTTTAGCGACAAGGGTTCGGGGCGGCAGCACCTATCGCAAGCACCAACTCGGCGTGTTGGTTCCGCATTGCTGTGTTGAAGTGTGTGAGAATCGCTTTGCGTCGCCCTTGGGTCTTCAACGCAGGCCCTCTGCCAAGAGCACGGCCAAGTGTTTCACTTTTATGTGTGAACCTCTACGCCGAACCGCGTCCTCAATGTTCATCAGGCAGCCGTGGTCGCAGCCGGTGACAATATCTGCGCCGCTATCTATGATGGTATCGAGTTTGTCATCAGCTAAGGCCATGGATATCTCAGGTTGTTTCACCATGAAGATTCCGCCAAATCCGCAGCATCTATCCGCAAAAGGCATAGGCTTGAATTCCATTCCTTTAATAGCCTTTATAAGTGTAAGTGGCTCTTCGCGAACCCCCAACTCTCGAGTCAGCTGACACGAAGCGTGATATGTAACTGAGCCATCGCCACAAAAAACATGCTCATGGGCCTTTAGTACGTGCACTAGAAACTGGCTCAATTCATGAACCCGCTGTGCCAGCTCGCCAGCTTGGCGCACCAAAGATGTATCATTCTTAAAAAGCACGGGATAGTGATGCTTTATCATTGAGGCGCAGGAGCCCGAAGGCACCACTATGGGATCGTTCCCGGAAAACACCTTGATGAAATGCCTGGCAGCTACCATCGCTTCTTTTTCATATCCGCCACTGTCTGCGGGCTTTCCGCAGCAGGTCTGGCCGCGTGGATACACAACCTCGCACCCAAAGTGTCTCAATAACTTCACAGCTGCTTCAGCAGTCTCCGGGTAAAACGTGTCCACAAGGCATGTACTAAAAAATTGAACTCGCATGGTATCTCCTAGAACAGTTTGTCCACTCCTCTGGAATTATTGATATAATCTTCTGATTATTTTATATCTGTCCAAGAAACAATGATCTCTTTCTTATTTTGAATTGCGCAGAAAATCGTACCTGATAACTTGTTTTCAAGGGTCTTTCTAATAGGATTTAGCGGATGCTAGCTCAACGAATATACTCTGCATAATCAAAACGACAAAGTTAAAATGCTAATTAAAATTCGAATACAGAAGACTCGGCTTCAATGGAGGCAGCAATGAAAACAATTTTAAATGATCAACTATGGCAAGTCGGCGGCGCCGGTCTGACTGGTGAGGCCGATGCCGCCGTTTATCTCTTGCGGTTTGGTGACAGCGCGGCGCTTATAGACGCTGGCACAGGCATACATCACGCAGCCCTTAAAAAGAACATCTCCAAGGCCTTACAAGCTGAAACGCCCATAGAATACCTCCTCGTTACCCACTGCCATTTCGACCACACCGGCGGGGCTGCTGCGATCCGGAGAGACTATGGATGCCGAATTGTTGCCCACGAATTAGACGCAATCTTTTTGGAGAGGGGAGATGACACTGTGACCGCAGCATCTTGGTACGGAATGCATCTCGATCCTTTTCAAGTGGATTGGAAACTCCAAGGAGATTCAACAGAGATTGCCTTAGGTAACGGAAAAATTACCGCCATCCATTGTCCCGGCCATTCTCCCGGGTCTCTGGTCTTCACTGCCCATGTCCAAGAAAAACTAGTACTTTTCGGCCAAGATGTTCACGGTCCCATTAATGATGCGTTGCTGTCAGATAAGACGCTGTATCAAATGTCATTGAGCAGACTCTTGGACCTAAATGCAGACCTCCTGCTGGAAGGACATTACGGTATAATCCAGCCAAGACAAGAAGTAGTCAAATTTATACGGTCATTCTTATAGGTAGAGATTACAAACTTATTGTGAGAGCTGGCACTAGGCGCTCTTACAATAATACAATTTTCATAGGTCTAATTCGAATTGGCGTCCTTTAATGAAATTTTCTGGAATATGCTAGCTAGCTTTCTGAGTGCGGAAAACTTTGATTGCCAAACAATATTGCGCCTTTTCTAAATGAAAAACACTAACTTGCTTCAATTGAAGTCTTCTATAATTGCCATTGCTAGCGCTGCGAAGCAATCCCAGTTCTCGCCGACTAGAATGTCAAATGGCCGCTTGTTACTGCTCTACGCTAGGAAACCATCCCATCCGGATCTATTATGTGCTATTAACGGAACATGCTATTGGCTGCTATACTCTCAAGCTAAATAGTTGACTTTAGGTCTTGTATCCGCCAAAATAAATGCAAATTTGGAGGGATTCTCCGGAGCTATTTTGTGGGCGGGAAAATCTCGCCTAGACAATGGAAGGCGTGTAGCTGCCCAGGAGCGCTTACGATTACCCCTCCAAAGGGCATGCTAGCGCGCAAGGCGAGATTAAACGTGGAAGGAAGTCAAAAAATCATGAAGAATAAGATAATGATATTAATTTGCTGCTGTTGTATTATCTTGTGCTATGCTCAAGCCGTGCTGGCAGACAACGAAACATCAAAATCATCCAGCTGGTCCGCTCTAGTCCATGAAGAAAATTCGCTCGCGGCCAGCATCTTGTACCTTCCGTACATAATAGCACAGTGGCCAATGCGAATATCAGACGCCATCATACATCCTAAGCCAGCTAGCCGAGCCACGATTCCGCCGCCGGCGCATCAGGATTTACAACAGTAAAAAAAAAGCCGGGCACGCATGTGATGTCCCGGCTGCTGAAAGAGGTAAAGGAGTGTTGAAGTTCCGTTTTCTGATATTTAACTTCAACAATCAACCGTAACATATCAAAAATAAGGAAAGTTGTCAACAGATTGTCAATAAAAACTCATACATCACGACTGCCTTGGTCGTTCCTTCAGCACACTTTTGTGCCCTAAAAGCCACGCCAAACACACCACGTTCAAAATTAGACCACCCAATTCAAGTGTCTTTGTGAGCCCGGAATCCAGGAAACCCTCTTGCCCCAGTCTTAGAACGTGCATCAAAAGAAACGGTGTATCGACAAAAAGGAAAACTATTGCAGGTTTCAATCCCCATTTTTTTTCATTCCACAAAGCCCATGCCAGGACAAAGCTTGGAACTAAAGCAACGGCGAAGTAACCTGCTTCGATTTGAATTTCAATGGGATAGGGTGGAGGATCCAGTCCGATCATGTAGATGAAACAAAAATAAAGAAAACTCTTCAAATAAAGCCACAAGCCCGTAAACCACACAGCGATTGGAAAGTCCTGTTCAAAACGCCTCAGCGGGAAAAGCTTGTGGGAAAAGGTTGAAAAAAATTGAGTTTTCATTATCTTCTTCCATTACCGTTTAAGCGGTAGAGGGGGAATTGCTCACACAATTCACTTACTTTAGCCCTCACGGAGCGAAGCACATTGTCGTCATAAGGGCTCTTGAGTACCTCAGTAATAAGTGACGCAATGACTTCCATCTCGTCTGTTCCCATGGAGCGCGTTGTAACAGCTGGAGTTCCCAGACGGATGCCTGACGCTTTAGCTGGAGGCAGCGGGTCAAAGGGGATTGAATTTTTGTTTACAGTTATTCCCGCTTTTTCAAGCTGTTCTTGAGCGTCACGTCCGGTTATGCCAAAATTGGTCAAGTCTATGAGAATGAGATGATTGTCTGTTCCGCCTGAAACCAAGGAGAAACCTCTCTCCAACAATGCCTCGGCCAATTTTTTTGCGTTACGTACAACCTGATGCTGATATTCTCGGAACTCAGGAGTTGCGGCCTCGGCTAGTGCAACGGCCTTTGCCGCGATTACGTGCATCAATGGACCACCTTGCATGCCTGGGAAAATGCACGAATCAAGGATCGCGGCGAATTCCTTTTTACACATCGCCATTCCCCCGCGAGGCCCGCGCAGAGTCTTATGTGTTGTCGTAGTGACAAAGTCTGCATGAGGGAAAGGCGAAGGGTGCTCTCCGGCAATGATCAGACCTGCAATGTGGGCTATGTCTGCCATTAGAATAGCTCCGACTTCCCGCGCTATCTCTCCGAAGATATTGTAATGAATGAGCCGCGGATATGCACTGGCACCAGCGATGATCATCTTCGGCCTATGCTTTTTTGCCATGTGCCGCAGATGATCGTAGTCAATTCTATGGTTATCAGGTCTAACAGAGTAGGGTAGGACACGATAGATTCGCCCAGAGAAATTCTTCGGATGTCCCATAGAAAGGTGGCCACCATGGGCTAAATCCATCCCCATGTAGAGATCACCCGGACTCATGACCGAAAAATATACGGCCATGTTCGCTTGTGTCCCTGAATGTGGCTGAACATTCACGTGTTCGGCGCCGAAAAGCTTCATAGCTCTCTTTATCGCTAGTTCTTCGACCTCATCCACAAACACGCATCCGCCATAATACCTCCTCCCAGGATAACCTTCTGCATACTTGTTCGTCAGTATGCTCCCTTGGGCTTCCATCACAGCAGGCGAAGTGAAATTCTCAGACGCAATCAACTCAAGACGATTTTCTTGACGATCTCTTTCTTCCGCAATTATTTCGAATACTTCTTTGTCCGTTTGCTCGAGGGAACTCATTTTCTTGTGGGATTCCTATGCAGCGCGAATGACGTTTAGCTGATTTACGCTCATTCACTTGGTATTTGAGAAGCATCTGTAAAGATACTAGCACTTCTCAATATATTCAACCCTCCTTGCGTGGCGACCTCCGTCGAAGGGGGTCTCCATCCATGCTTGCAGTATGGATATTGCCAAGTCAGACCCTGTAACCCTACTTCCCAACACGAGGATGTTGGAATTGTTATGCGCCCGACTCATCCTAGCGTGGTATTCACACGTGCACAACGCAGCCCTGATGCCTCGATGTCGATTGGCCGTTATGGACATTCCTAATCCTGTGCCGCAAATCAGAATACCTCTTGGTGCCTCGCCGTTCATCAGCCTTGAACACAATTCGTGTGCAATAAGCGGATAATCGCATGATTCTTCACTATACGTTCCCACATCCAATGCGTTTATTTGTTGCTTCAAAAGGTATGCTTTTATGTGCTCTTTGAGTTGAAACCCAGCGTGATCTGCGCCAATGAGGACGGAATGCACCATGTCACGCTACCCCTCTAAACACCAGACAAGCGTTTTGGCCCCCAAAAGCAAAACTATTGGATATGGCGATTTCTACTTTCTTTTGTACGGCCTGGTTAGGAGTATAGTCCAGATCACATACAGGATCTGGATTATCGAGATTAATAGTTGGCGGGATTATACCCTCTTTGATAGCCATCACAGAGTAGATTGCTTCCACGGCTCCTGCCGCTCCTATGAGATGTCCGGTCATCGATTTGGTGGAACTAATGGAAACTTTCTGCGCATCCTTACCAAGCAGTCGCTTTATAGCTAGCGTCTCTACCTTGTCATTTAGATCTGTTGATGTTCCATGGGCATTTATGTATCCGATGGCCGACGGATCTATATCTGCATCTTGTAGAGCCAGCTTCATCGCCCAATAAGCACCGTCTCCGTTTGAATCAGGCATGACCAAGTGGAAGGCGTCATCAGTGGCACCATATCCCGCTATCTCGGCATAAATATGGGCTGCCCTACTTCTTGCATGATCGAATGATTCAAGCAAGAGCATACCCGAGCCTTCGGAGAGCACAAAGCCATCGCGCTCAGCATCAAATGGCCTGGAAGCCTTCGGTGGATCATCGTTCCTCGTTGACAGAGCCCTTAATGCCCCAAAAGCAGCTACCGATAGAGGAGTTACAACAGCTTCAGTTCCGCCTGCCAGTGCCACGTCAAGTCGGCCTTCTCTAATGAGTCTAAAGGCCTCCCCAATGGCGGAAGTACCTGACGCGCACGCGTTGACGACTCCAGTATTGTGACCTTTAAATCCGTATCGAATAGCTATAAGACCCGGGCACAAATTTATTACCGCCATGGTTATCATTAGGGGTGGGGCACGCCGTGGGCCTTTCTGCTGGAGCACCTCCACACCACGCTCTATTGTTGCCAACCCTCCAATCCCCGACCCCACTATGACGCCGTAACGATAGGGGTTGGCAGGAGGCCACTCCAAGCCGGCGTTTTCAATGCATTCCCCTGCTGCCACTAGGGCAAATTGCTGACAACGGTCAAGTCTCCTGAATTCCTTTGGAGGAATATATCCTGCAGGATCGAATCCTTCCGAAACCTCTCCTGCGATCTGGGTTGCAAAAAGTGAAGCGTCGAACAGCGATATCCTAGAGATGCCCGATTGCCCTTTTCTTACAGCTTCCCAGTTGGCCTTTACGCCGGATCCCAGGCAGGTGACCATTCCCATACCTGTTATTGCGACTCGATGCGCCAAATTTGCCTCCGACTATCCTGATCACATTCGCCTAACGCTAGCTATCCTTCTGATGAGCCCTTATGAAATCCGCTACATCTTGAACAGTCTGGATCTTTTCTACTTCCTCGTCAGTAATTTCCATGCCAAACTCATCTTCCAAGAGCGCAATCATGTCATAAATATCCAGTGATTCTGCCCCTAGATCTTCGACTATTTTTGAGTCAAGCTGGATATTCTCCTTGTTCACATCAACGAGCACTTCCGCAATGAGATCTACTACACGTTTTTCAAGTTCATCCATTCTCTGGATCTCCTCCCACTAGTGTTTGGTAGTCTGTCCTGATCATATCCTTGTTTTACGGCCTTTTGCAGGGTTGCCACAAGCCCGACTAATGCCTGTGCTGGAACTTCACATGTATAGTCCGCCGTTTACTCGAATAACCTGTCCCGTGATATAGTCTGCCATGCTGGAACTCAGGAATAGAACGGCTGCTGCTACGTCGTCTGCCTTACCAGGTCTTCCCAACGGGACAAGGTTGCGTATGGCTTCAATGTGTCCGGACCCAAGACCTTCTAGCATGCCCCCCTCTATGATTCCCGGTGCCACAGCGTTGACTAATATGTTCCGCGAGGCTAGCTCTCGCGCCAACGACTTTGTCAAACCTATTATGCCGGCCTTAGCAGCGCTGTAGTTAGCTTGACCAGCGTTACCAGACTCTCCTGCCGTAGATGACACGTTAACAATCCTTCCCCATCTTTTCCGAATCATGCTCTTGATCACTGCCCTGGACGTGTAAAAAGCGCCCGAAAGGTTCGTGGCCATTACCGATTCCCACTCGATGTCTTTCATTCTACCCACGAGGCCGTCCATGCGAATCCCAGCGTTGTTGACCAAGATGTCTATCGCACCACACGTTTCTACAATGTCAGTAACACCCTTCAAAACCTGATCTGGTGACGCTACGTCGAAACGGGCTAAACGACCTTCACCCCCCGCCTCGCGAATCAAAGACAGCGTCTCTGCGGCTGCATCATGAGAGTGATTGTAATTGACATTCACGAACGCTCCGTGCTCTCCCAAGGCCAACGCTATTGCACGTCCCAAGCCACGTCCGGCACCTGTTACAAGCGCGGTCCTGTTACGAAGGGATAAGACCTCTTTCCAATTGGCCATTATTGGAGCCTCGCCACACACGCCAGGCATGATGAAACGTCTGACACGTTGATTCCTTCTAGGGTCCTATCAATACGGCGAAGGAGGCCTGTCAACACCTTGCCCGGCCCGAATTCGATGAATGTGCTTACGCCCTGTGTCACCATCTCATTGACACAGTCTTCCCACAGGACAGGACTCACGAGCTGGCGGAGAAGTCTGTCTCGCATTTGTTCAGTATCTTGTGGATAAGGCCTTGCATCAACATTGGCTAAAACTGGGCTCTCCAAAGGAAACATTCGCGTTTTCTGAATTATTTCAGCTAAACCAACCATCGCCGGTTGCATGAGAGCTGTGTGGAACGCCGATGACACATTGAGCAAAACCGCCCGTGCACGCTTTTCTTCTTTAACAGCATTGACTGCGCGATGGAGTGCACTCAGGTGGCCAGATAGCACTACTTGGTCTGGCGCATTGTAATTGGCAATTTCGAGGATATCTCCTCCTCGACACTCATGAACGAGGCATTCCAACCGGTCACGTGCAACTCCCATAACGGCCGCCATGCCGCACGTCCCCCTTGGCTGTGCCTCCTCCATTTGCCTTGCCCTCTCTTGGACAATCCTCAAGGCATCTTCAAAACCTAATGCCCCCGCAGCATACAGTGCGGCATATTCCCCGAGAGAGTGGCCGGCTGCCGCAATGGGTGAATACCGGCAACGAGATCGAAATTCTTCGAACATTGCCACTGAGTGTACGAAAATGGCTGGCTGTGTGTGAATTGTCTGGTCAAGCGCGCCGGGGGGATCCCCGTCCATGATTCTACTCAACGGGTAACCTAAACACGCCTCAGCGCGACGCATTATCTCCCTGGTTTTTTCTGTCCCATGCACAAGGTCTGTTGCCATCCCAACGAACTGGGCACCCTGTCCAGGGAAAATGTAAGCCACCGGTCTGAAGTCATCGTCACGGCCTTGATTCGACGGCATCTTGCGGCAGCTCTCTATTCTGTCTCTACGATTGGTCTCTCTTTGTAGTACCCGCAGCTGGGACAGATGCGATGAGGCATCATGAGTTCCGAGCACTGTGGACACTCAGTTAGATTTACGGCTACTAGCTTCTTATGGGTTCTGCGTTTGTCGCGTCTCGTTCGAGAGACCCGCTTTTTCGGTACAGGCATTTTTTACTTTTCACATCCTTTTTCGTAAGTACTCGGCTAGGTAAAACAGTTTGATTTATCCATATTAAGGCAACTGCATCGACCTTTATAAAGAAGATTGCTCCAATTCTCAAGTGATTTTAGGTTTGACGACAAGATTGACTTGAACCCCGGACCCCAACGGATCACAATTCTTGTCGTATGATCACCAATGTTCTTAGTTCCTGGTTCTTGTTGGCAGAAACCACCTACCAGGCTGGCAGCAGTGTTTTATAACTCTAATCTCTACCTCACCCGCAAGCTCCTGAGCTTCTGCCAGCGCGGATCTATCGCTTTCTTCTGGTCACATTGACACTCTACCGATCCTTTTAGTCTTCCACATCGCGGACACAGTCCTGGACAATCTTCTGTACACAATGGTTGCAGCGGCAAATCCAGAAGTATTTCTTGGACTATTAGCTCTCCGAGGTCGAGTTCATCTGCTGTAAGAATTATCTCATCCGGTTGTGCATCAAGTATGACCATATCCAAAGATTCCTGGCCACCAGAATAATTGCGAGCAGAAAAGTGAAGATCTATTTTCTGCTCAATTTCAAAAGCCTTTAGACAACGTGAACAATTTAAGGTCACGCGTGAAGTTATTTGACCGTCTATGAGCAAATGACTGCCGTGTAATCCTAGGGAAACCTGGCCATGTATAAAGGGGGACACGCGAACGCCTGGAGGCGTATGAAGTGAATGGATGGCTGACGACAGGACATCCATCGTTTCTTCAAAGCGTATAACTAAGTCGCTGCAAGTTATTTTTTCCAAAGGTATTTTCATCGAGGTGTTGTCCGAGCTCCGCAAAGTGCAATCTATTAGCATATCTTAAATTATTGATCGCAGTCAAGCTCAAAGATCGCTAAAGCTCTGGGCACAGGCAGCAGTATTCGATCTCCGTAAAAGCCACTCCAGTATCAAAGGATAAACCTCGTCTTGAGCATTCTTGCCCACGATCATGTCAATATGTCCGTAATCTTCCTGACAGCCTTCCGCTTTGCCAAATATACGGTAGGTTCTCTCACCAGCCGCTTGATCTCCTGTTACAGCGGCTTTTACAGCTTCCGGAGGCGCCATAAGGTCTTTTGAACCAGCAATAATCAGAAGTGGTACGCGGCATTGGTCAAAATTCTTGAGGTAAGGCTCACCATTTTCGGAACAGAGCTGTTTCGTATGCAAGAAACGTCCAAAGTCCATCCACAATCTGGTTGACGTTATCAGTTCTGATCCTACAGCCACCATCTGCCTTACTACACGAGGCGATATGTTGGGAGGGTAGAATAATCCTAAAAGAAAGGTAGGCAAACGGTGTGCAATGGGTAGCACCAGTCTTCCGTTAAATGGCATCGGTGGTACGGGGAACGCCTTCAAAAAGATCCGTATTGCGGACAACAGCTTGAGACCTTTCATGCGAATTCGACTGAAATCCGCCGGAGCGCCTATAGTTATCGCTGAGGCTAAAGGCGCATCCCTGTGGCTTGACAAGTACGCTTGTATAAGGATGCCTCCCATGCTGTGGCCTATCCAATGTAACTTTTCTGCTCCGGTACGCTCCAATACGTGGCTAATGATTGCTGGCAAATCGAACTTGAGATGATCGTCGAAAGACCAAGATCTAGGCACATCTGTCACAAAAAAACCAGGACGGTCGCTCATTCCAGCCCCGCGCAACTCGGCGACCCAAACGTCAATACCGTTTCTGGCTAAATATCGGGCTAACGACGGGCCCGGCTTGAGATCAAATATATATCTATTGGAATCCAAACCGTGGCACAGCACGACTGGAATCGGCCCCTTGCTATTTTTTGAGTAGTAATGATGAACAGCCAATCTCCACCCGTCTTCTGTTGTGAAATAACACGTTTCATTCTGATTGGTGTCGAAGTGATAGAGCCATCCCCACATGTAGCCCAAGGCTACCACGACCAAGACAATGGCGCATACTAGAAAGACTAAGCTTAAAAAATATTCTAGCATACCGTCTCCACCCACGCAGGTTGCCTGATGCCTATATTTCTGAATATTATGCAACATGGTTCGTTAATAAACCATGCCTCTTATCTGGGTAAAAGTGTATCCGATATCACTCACAAAGTATAGCCGAACACCACTCATTTGCGCGCTTCTTTATAGAAACGCACGCTCATGGTTTACCCAGGAGAAGTCTTGGTTACAGACTTAGCATATAGTTGGGGATTTTGTTGAAACACCTGTGCCCCTACTCGATACCATGCCAGTGCTCCAAATTTCTGTCTGGGTCGATCAACGATCTTTCCATTCCTGGCCTCACACTTTCCTTGAAACTAATCGCCAAAATCCACACGCATCTAGCGTTTACAGCGTCTCTCGAGATCAAACTTGAATTGCCAATACATTTCGGTCTGTCATTCCCACGAAATTGGGAATCCAGGTCAATGGGATCCCGATCAGGTCAAGGCTAACATTAGTGGCTCTTGTCGCTACACGGGCTCAAGTCAACGCGTCAATCTCAACCTTTACCTCAATGTCCCCTTCCGTTTCCATATCCCGATTCGATATCTCGTCATGGGAGTTCGTAAGATTGAAAATGAACCGACTAGTTAAGGCATATCCAGCTAAAAAACCGTCCATTCTGATAGGAATTTACACACCACGTATATTCCTTGCCCACACTTGTCTTTTCTGCTATAAGCCGAGCGGACCAAAGTATTAGCTACCTGAAATTGAGGATAGGATATGAGGGCAATGCTCAGTGAGTTCCATATCAGGACCAAACTCTCGTTTGGATGCGGGGCTACGGCTCTATTGGGAGAAAAGATAAGGGATTATGGTGTGCAAAGGTGCCTTGTGGTGGCAGATCCCGGCCTCACAAGAGACGGCATAGTGGGTAGATTGCAAAAAAACCTGGATCATGACGGAGTCAAAGCAGAATTTTACCTTGGAGTGGAGCCTGAGCCTTATCTCGACAATGCAGACAATGCCGCTGAGTTAGGGAGAAAAATTCAAGCTCAGCTAGTGGTTGGAATAGGGGGTGGCTCTGCCATGGATACAGCGAAGGCTGCTGCCATCCTCATAACCAACGGCGGCAAAGCAGGGGATTACGTAGGGCTCAATCTTGTGCCGGGCCCGGGTGTACCAACAATAATGATTCCTACTACCGCAGGAACGGGTGCGGAAGTAACATTTACGGCTGTATTCACCAATAGGGAGACCAAGACAAAAGGTGGTATCAACAGCCCGTATCTCTATCCAGATCAGGCTATCCTCGACCCAGAACTCACCCTGGGATTACCTCCGGAAGTCACGGCTTACACAGGCATCGACGCCTTAACTCACGCTATAGAATCGGTCACAAGCAAGTCTTCCAACGTCTTTACCGAGGCTCTATCCCTGACGGCTGTAAAACTAATTTCGTCTAATCTGCGTCGCGCTGTCTTCCGTGGTCGAGACGACATCCAGGCAAGGGAAAACATGCTCATGGGGAGCGTCTTAGGAGGTCTGGGGCTTGCGTTATCAGGTGTTGGTGCAGCCCATGCCTTGGCATATCCTCTTGGCGGTAACTATCGCGTGCCCCACGGGTTGGCAAATGCCTTGCTGATCGAACATGTTATGTCTTTCAATTTACCAGCTGCCGAGCAGCCCATGGCAATGATTGCGAAAAGCATGGGAGAAGCCGTGGATGGGATGCCTCTGAGAAAGGCGGCCCAGGCCGCAGTAGATGCAGTAAAAAAGCTCTGTGAAGACATAGGGATACCTTTGCGACTCTCAGACATAGGAATTCCGCGAACAGACATACCATCCTTGGTTGAGGCTGCGTTAAAGGTTACAAGACCTGTTCAAAACAACCCTAGATTTCTTGGAGCAAAAGAAGCAACAATGATTTATGAGCAGGCCTTTGCCTGACAACATCTAGAAGGCTAATTAAGAATCATCAAGCCGTTTTCTTCAGCGGTAAGGAGGCACAATGCCAGGACATGAATGGATAGATGATCAAGAGACTAACCAGTTGCTCGAAGTTATGAAAACAGGAGTTCTATTCCGTTACGAATTTAAGAACGAGCGGAAAGGTACGTATAAGGTCAAGGAGTTCGAAGACAAATTTGCCGCGTTTAACGGAACTGCCTACGCTCATGCGGTTACGTCAGGCACGGCAGCGCTGAAGGTCGCGCTTGTTGCCTTGGGAGTAGCACCGGGTGACGAAGTGATTACTCAGGGGTTTACCTTTATCGCTACCTTCGAGGCCATTATTGAGGCTGGTGCTGTGCCGGTGCCGGCAGAGATTGATGACACACTGAATCTGGACCCCAATGACCTGGAAAAGAAGATTACCCCTCGCACGAAAGCCGTGATTCCTGTTCACATGTTAGGTGCACCTGCGAGGATCGAAGAGATTGTTGCTATAGCATCAAAACGTGGGCTTAAAGTTATAGAAGACACGGCTCAGGCCCTTGGCGCGGAGGTTGAGGGGAAGAAGGTCGGATCATTCGGTGATATGGGGACATTTTCATTCGATTTTTACAAGACCCTCACCACCGGGGAAGGCGGAATGGTCATTACAAACGATAAAAGCCTCTATCTTAGGGCTTCAGAGTATGCTGACCATGGGCATGATCACAATCCAGCCGTTGGAAGAGCCATGGAGGGTAGAAATTTTCTTGGGTTCAACTACAGGATGCATGAACTTACAGGCGCAATAGGGGTTGCCCAGCTGGCCAAACTGTCCAGTATTTTGAAGCGGCAGAGAGAAAATGCTAGTATGATAATTGAGGTCTTGAATACGCTTCCCAACGTTAAGTTGCGAACCCTGCCGCCTAAAGCCACAGACAGCTGTACACATGTATGTTTCTTTTTGCCAGACGACGACAAAGCCTTGGGATTTCACCGAGGTTTGACTGAGAGAGGCTTTTCAGCTATCTATTTTCGTAACAACCTATGGCATTACATTGGCAATTGGGAACACCTGCTTGCCAAGAAAACGGCCTGGCCAGGGTCATTCCCCTTTTCAGGGCCGCCGTATCATGGCACCATAGAATATCACCCCGACATGCTGCCTCAAACGAAGCATATCCTCGGAAAAACAGTGGTTATTCCTGTGGCACTGAACATGTCGGGTGATGCGCTTAACCGTTTGAGAGACGCAATCATAGAAGTAGGACGCTCTGTTTTGGGATAGATAATTACACCCCAGGTCGGAAGGGATTTACTAACAAAAATAGATAGAAGTATTTAAACAAATGGGATAGATCATTGGTAAGAAAGCATAACATAATTGGTTTCATCCCAGCTAGGTACGAATCAAGCCGTTTCCCAGGTAAACCCTTGGCGGACATTAATGGGAAGCCCATGATTGTAAGGGTTTACGAGAGAGCGTTGCGATCAGATGTTCTAGATGGTTTATATGTTGCTACCGACTCTCAATTGGTCGCCGACGCAGTCAGATCGCACGGAGCAAGGGTGATACAAACATCTGAGCGCAACCCTTCCGGGACTGATAGAGTGGCTGAGGCAGCGTCCCTGCTAGGGCTGGACGTGAATGATATTGTAGTGAACATACAAGGTGATCAACCACTATTTGATCCATCCATGATACAAGAAGTTTCGTCACCCCTCATGGATGATGAATCAATCCCTATGAGTACATTGATTTATCGGATTGTTCGGGACGAAGAGATAACCCATCCAAACGCTGTAAAAACTGTATTTGATCGGTACGGCTTCGCCATTTACTTTTCGCGATCGACCATACCTTATTCAAGAATACACGAACCCGCTCCCTGCTATTACAAGCACCACGGAATATATGCTTATCGAAACGATTTCCTACAGAGATTTAGTCGGTTACCGGTGGGTCCCCTGGAGGCGCTAGAAGGGCTGGAGCAGTTGCGTGCCCTTGAAAATGGCTTTAGGATCAAGGTAGTCATAACAGATAAAGATTCCATTGAGGTCGATACCCCTCAGGATTTAGAGAGGGTTCGAGAAATATACATCAAAGAACATTTGACAACGGCTGAAAAGGAATGATATTTGCTTAGATGGTTTAGAGAAACGAGAGCTCATCCTCGCGACGAGCACTCGCCAATCATCTGATTAACGCAAATCTTCATACGGAGGCGGGAGGAACGAGTATAACCAGTGAGTAGAGACGACAATGTAAAGGTGGAAGGGACCGTGGTCAAGGTCCATTCCGGCGGGATGTATCAAGTAGAAACAGACGATGGTCGTAGTATTAGAACTAAGCTGTCAGGGAGAATGTCCCGATTCAGAATTAAGGTACTGTTGGGTGATCGGGTTACAGTCGCACTCTCACCCTATGACCTGTCCCATGGACTTATTGTCTATCGCGGCAAGTAAGCGATATATTTAATATCAACGGACTCCGCAACCCAGCTACGTCAAACCAATAATTAAGATAAGGGACATCTTGTTAAGCGAGACAGGAATCTCTATCACTGCTCGTGTACTACTCGATCGTCAACGAGCAACATGGCCCAAAGCGTAGACTGACTCCCTCCCTAAAGATGTTTCCTGATTTTAGGGTTCGCTGTTTCAAAAAAAATCAAAGGGAGACAACCACAATGGAAATGGTTTTTTTGGGAACCGGAAGCGCATGGGCAATCCCTGAATATTCATGTGACTGTGCCATATGCGCTAAACTTAAAGAGGAGGGCGAAGAACGAACGCGAACCTCTATCTTGTTTCGAGGCAAGCAGACCCTTTTGATTGATTGCGGTCCTGATATAAGGTCCCAGATGATTCACAACAATGTACCTCTTCCCGATGCTATATTGATCTCCCACGAACATGCTGATCACTTCTTAGGGCTAGACGACCTACACGCCTTTAGGAGGTCTGTCCGGAGGGAAGAATGGAGCCCTATTCCTGTTTACGCAACCGCAGAGGCATGGCAAAGCATAGAGGTTCGTTTCTCTTACCTTCTTGGTCAAGTGATTGAAAAACGAATTGTCGTGCCTGGCCAATTCACCGTTGTGCCAGGAGCGCGCGTGCTTCCTTTTAAGACGTATCACGGTCATTCTGCTCCTGGATCAGTTGGCTACTGTATAGGATTCCAATTGGGATCACGAGGTGTCAAAGTAGTTTACACTGCCGATTTCATGTCCATTCCTGACGAGCCATCGGCAATCATGAATCCCGACATACTAATTATGCAATCCCATTGGTTTAATGAGCCCGAGCATAATCGTCCCTGTCACATGAGCTTTCAGCGAGCGATCTCTTTCATCAAGAAATGGGCCCCAAAAACTGCGACCTACCTTGTGCATATCTCCGATGGGGACCAAGTCCCTGGAGACCCTGCAAATGCATACCTGAAGAAGATGGCTCCTAGCAATCCATTCTCCCATCCTGTCACCGGAGTACCTTATCCAATTCCCAAATGCCGTCGTGAGTGGCAGGACGTCGTAAACCAGGTTTGTGAAAATCATGACATCCCCTGTCCTATTATGGTCCCAGGGGACGGTACGGTTGTCCGGTTTTAGCCAATTCAGGGAAAAGAGTTTGCTAAGGCAGGAAGACTGGCTTAAAGAATTGAAAGCAAACATAACCTTGTAGGTCAGCAGTGCTTGAGCCTGGCGATTAGATTAAGCTACTCGGTACAATCCTTAGTAAATTGAAGGTCGAACGTGCAGGCCACATTAATATGGTGAGGAAAATAACTTAGATAAACAGGATCGCAAGGCTTTTGACCCGTCATTCTTGTGATGGCTTTAGAAGATCCTTACTAATGATACAAATCCACGCTTGTAATCGCTAGCTACCATGCCTTATGATGAGGTTTGTTTAATACATATTCGTGGTCCTTTTGTACCACCTTAATCATTCACTATTGAGAGAACTATAGCTTTTCTTGAAATCATAGGCGAATTCGGGGCAAGTTTTGGTTTGTTATTCCTAAGAACTCCAATCACAAGGACTCTCAACGCGAGATGAAAATAGAGGGAGATTCTGACGTTAGCAGGGCGAACCAAGGCAGATGGACTGCCGATCAAGTGGGGAATGGCATTAACAAATGTTTTTCATTGGGAGGAGGCGCCTGCCCAACTGGCAATCTCAGCTTTATTTCCATTAAAAGTGAACTGACCGGTCAACTTACATTCCGCTATAAAACGGGTCCATTCTCACGGAAACGTATAGAACACGAATAAGACATGGAGGAGTAATGGAACAAGAACTGAAAGATAAAACGGCAAAAACAGCAAAACTCTATTTCGAAGGGTATCCTGACGAAAGGCCCTTCGAACTTTGGCGCTCATTCGATAAGAAACTGGCCAAGGATTTGTCTTTGTTCATCACCGGCCAAATTTACGCTCGTGAAGTCATTCCTCATCAGACCAGGCAACTAATCACCGTCGCCGCCCTTACTGTCCTTGAACGGATGGAAGAACTGAAACTACATCTCTATGGTGCTCTAAACGTTGGATGCAGCCCCAAACATATTGCAGAAGTAATCTTTCAATGCGGGATTTATGGAGGCATGCCAGTGGTAAATGCGGCACTGAAAGTGCTGAGGGAGGTGCTCAAGGAGCGAGGGCAGTGGCCGCTAGATTAATGTGTCGTATGCTTATTTTTTAAAGGGGTGGAACCACGGGGATGTTGACAAAAAAAGTGTTTTCAGTCGTCGAGGCTGAATTCAAAGTCATCATCAACCCCAAAGTCCAACTCGGCTTCACCCTCCTCTACATCTGTTGGGACGTGATCGATGAAGTCAACGCTGGGTTCTAGCGTTTCATCAAATAGCTTGTGAAAATCCGTCTCTGGCTTCTCCCAATATATGTTCATGCTCCGACGAAGGCTTGACAATCCTGCTCCACATGAGGGACAGCTGTTGTTGTACTCAAAACTAATGAATCCACATTTCTCGCACCTCATGGTAAATCCCTCAATCAATACCTCAAACCATGATTTAGCATATCACCGGCTTCGTCTTCCCGCAATAAGACAATTCACAATGTACAGCTGGCTCGCCGTTTCAACAAAACTTGAGCAGCTTCCAGGGGTCAGGCTCTTATGACAAGTCCGGTGCACAAACCTATTACCACAGCTTTAAAGCGTTCTATGACCTGTTTTATGCTGTGTGCGTTGTTGGTCAGCTGCGCTACGGTTCCGCATACAGGCCGCAGGCAATTCAACATGGTGTCAGATGCAGACCTGAACAAACTCGGTCTAAAGGCGTTCCGAGTGGTCGTTGAGCATGACCCTATTTCAGCAGACAAACACCTCAATGAAATCGTTGCTCGAGTGGCTAAGCGTGTTAGTCACGCTGCTGAGACGCTCGACAAACCAAAATTCGACTGGGAGATAAAATTAGTTGAAAAAGACCTGCCCAACGCAGTTTGTCTCCCAGGAGGGAAAATCATCATTTACACAGGGATTCTCCCATACGCTCAAAATGAAGCGGGATTGGCTGCCATAGTAGGGCATGAAATAGCTCACGCAGTAGCTCGACACGGCGGCGAGCGGCTGAGTCAGAAGCTAGCCTTGGAGAGTATCATTGGTTTTTCAGGGGAGCTTTTGCGAGGTAAGGATGGCAGGCTCGATCATCGCGCAAAAGTTATCCTTGGGGCGTTGGGTCTCGGGGGAGAGTTAGGCATCATTCTCCCCTACAGTCGAGTCCATGAGCTTGAAGCTGACCGCATAGGGCAAATATATATGGCCCATGCAGGCTACGATCCGGGGGAGTATGTAAACCTTTGGCAAAGAATGGCCAAGATTAAAAAACCACCAATTCCACCATGGCTTTCGACTCACCCCACGGACGAAGAAAGGATCGCTAAGCTCAAAGAAAATCTCCCGGAAGCTAGGAGGCAATACGAAAAAGCGGCAGCAAAATACGGAACAGGTACTGCATTATAGCATTTCTCGAGAATAATCGTGAATTGCTTTGTTGGTTCGTCCTGTTTAGCCCTTTTTTATAGGACTGACACTTTGCATCACCCAGTTAATTCGCGGTTAATTTCGAGAATAGCTACGATGTCCAAAGATCCTTGGCCGCAGTCACCCCGAAGGCCAGGTTCGTCGTGACACTCGTCTACCACGCTCCATGAAACGTGAATTTTTCAGTTTCGTTCAATGGCTCTCCCTCACGGTTCATCAGACGATCTTATCAACAGTAAGACAGATGGCATCAACACCTTTCAAGAGGGCTACGAGCTATTAGGATACTAAGGAACCGGCTCTGTGCTACCTACTTGCTCTTCGTCTTTCTTGCCTTCCTCCTCCTCTTGACCTCCAGCAGATTCGTATTCCTTCATCCCGCGAGACAATTCTTCCAATCGCAGATTCACTAGATAATTTATCGTTCCCTCAGGATATTCACCGTTTTCATTTGGTTCGCCTGCAGGCACGCCTGTCAAAAGTTCTATCCCTTGATCAACGTGGTCAATAGCCCAAATGTGGAACTTCCCATTTTTTACGGCATCCACCACCTCGTGGTCTAGCATCAAGTCTCCAACGTTTCGTCTGGGAATGATAACTCCTTGGGAGCCCGTAAGACCCTTTGCCTTGCAAACCTTAAAAAAGCCTTCTATTTTTTGATTGACGCCGCCTATTGGTTGAATCTCGCCGTGTTGGTTCACGCTACCCGTTACAGCAATACCTTGATCTATGGGTGTCCCTGATAGAGAACTCATGAGCCCATAAAGTTCAGTGGACGAAGCTGAATCACCATCTACTCCTGAATAGGACTGTTCGAACGTAATACTAGCCGTAAGGTTCAAAGGCTTGTCCTGCGCGAAACGATCCCTCAGGAAGCCAGCAAGGATCAACACACCCTTATCGTAGGTGTGGCCTGACAGTTCGGCCTCTTTTTCTATACTAATTATGCCGGATTTGCCCATGCTCGTTTTCACTGTTATGCGAGAAGGGCGTCCGAAAGAAAATTCCGGAAAAGAATACACGCTGAGTCCGTTGATTTGACCGACTCGGTATCCCTCCGTGTCGATCATTATGATCCCCTCTTCAATAAATTCCTGAATCTTGTCTTCGATCATATTGACGCGCTCGATGCGGTTGCGATTCGCCCTTTCGACATGATGTGATGATATAACTGAATCTCCGGCGCTTCGAGCTTCAAAGTCAGATTCCCTGAGTAGGTCCGCCAGCCTTTCAAATTGAGCCGAAATCTTGTTTTTCCTGCCGCCCCAGCGTATTGCCAAGCTTGCTGCGGCCCTTACTCCTGAGTCGTCACACGGCAAAAGGCCCTCTTCTTTGCAGACTCGTGCCACAAATCCCAAAAGCTTTTGCAAATTTCCTTCTGTGTTTGGTAACTGCGAATCAAAATCTGCCTTTATCTTGAAGATCTTTCTAAAATCCTCGTCATACCAATGAAGTAGTTCATACAACTCGGGATCCCCAATCATGATAACTCTTAAATTTATTGGGATCTTTTCTGGCTTAAGTGCAGAAGCAAAAAGGAATCCAAATGGATCAGCCTGAATATCCATGACGCCGTTTCTGAGACTTCTTTTGAGCCCTTGCCATACACCCGGCTCAGTCAAGACGTCATAAGCGTTTAATATTAAAAAGCCGCCGTTTGCCTTGAGAAGGCTACCCGCTCTAATGTGACGATAGTCTGAAAACCATATGCCGTGGCGATCCATCACTCGTTCAATGGTTCCAAACAGGTTTCTGAAGGTGGGAGCGGTCTCCACCACAACAGGAGGACTCTTAGTGTCTGAATTGTCTATGAGAACATTTACTTCATAATCAGTGAATTGGCTTGGGTCAGGTGGCAGCAACACCGGTGGGCCAGGGGACTCCCCAACACCAGGACCAGGGACAATACGGGGCTTGAACCTGTCTAAGTGATTCACAATATCAGCTTCCAGTTCAGCAAGATAAGCATTGACGCTGTCGCTCTTATGTTGCTCCCTAATAGCATCCATTAAATCTCGTAAAAGCGGCTGAATCCATTCCCTGGAGAGCTTCTCAACATCCTCCTGGATGGTCTTGTCTATGTCTCGGGCCTCTTTAAAGATCTTTTCCATTTCAAGGGACAGCTCTTTGTATTTGGCCTTTATTCTTTCCAGTTCCTCAGCTGAGAATTTCCCATCTTCCACCAGAGCCTCTAACTGTTCAATCTTCATGGGATTGCCCACTATGACAGGAGCGAGGTCAGGTCTTGTAAATGGGCCAACTTGAACCTGGACCATCATGAAGTTCTCCGAACTCACCTTATTCTCGAAGTTCTTAAAAAGCGCCTTTTGAGTTCCCATGTGGCGACTAACGATCTCATTTCTTGCGGATTGAAACTCCTCACTCTCGAATATTGCGGGAATCTTTTTTTGTAATGATCCTATCAAATCTGTTATCTGTTGCCTAAAGATAGGGCCATTACCTGGTTCGAGCACAAGCAGTCGCGGTTGATCAGGATTCTTGAAATTGTTGACGTAGCACAAATCATTTGGGATCGGGCCCTCGGAATGCAACTCCTCTAGTAGCTTTTTGACGGTTTCTGTTCGACCTGTACCGTTTATGCCCGCCACATATATGTTGTACCACCTGCTTTTAATAATGAGGCCAAGTCGTATCGCTTTGACGGCGCGCTCCTGCCCAATTATCTCATGCTGCGGTTGGATATCTGCCGTTGTCCCTTCCACAAGTGCCTGTGACGGTCCAAGCCAGCGCAATTCCTCCCAGCTAAGTCTGAGTTCTTCTTTCAGCTTCCCCATGATAATGCTTCCTACCTCTACATAACGAGATTGCACTTCAACCGGATTCGGTCAGGTCTAGTCGGTAAAGCCGTCCTTAACCAACTATAACACAAAGCCTAACCTGTTTTGCTAGGTCATCTGAGGCGCTCCAAATAAAATACGATCCACCAACTCCACGATGCAGTGATACACAATCAAATGAGTCTCTTGAATACGCGGAGTGGACCCACCTTCCGTAATCAAATAAAAACGACAGTACTCCTTCATTGGGCTTTCGGCCGGTCCGCCGAGACCAATCGTGGTCAGACCTAGACTTTGAGCCACCCTCAAACCTCTTAAGACATTTATTGATTTACCAGAGGTGCTGATACCAAGTGCAACGTCACCTTTTTTCCCCAGCGCCTTAATTTGTTTTTCAAAAATGTCTTGGAAGTGATAATCATTACCGATGGCGGTCAAGATTGACGTGTCCGTGGTCAAGGCTAACGCCGGAAGAGGCGGTCGCTCCACAAGGTATCTGTTCACAAATTCGGCCGCCAAATGTTGTGCATCAGCAGCTGATCCTCCGTTCCCAAATATAAGGATCTTGTTGCCTCTGCCCATGGCAGCAGCAATATTCTTTACCGCCGCCAGCAGCGTCTCGGCGTTCTTGGCTAGGAATGCATCACGCACTTGACTACTCTGACGAAATATGTCCTCTAGCGCCTCTTTCACAGACTTCACCTCGGTAATCGGCTATCCCCTGAAATGCCTAGCAGTCTGATATTACCACCTCCTTTATTGCATAGATCAAAGTATTTGACAAACCAAAGTTCGCCAATCATATCGTTACATGCTATGATGTCAAAAATGTTAACCGCAAGCAACGGGTAGCCCATAAACATGATTATTCAACTACACGATGTCATTGATTACTACGATAATAAAAAAGTCTCCTGCGCCTATGTTTTAGAGATAGAAGACAGAAAGTTAAAAATAGTCAACGAAAACGGTAAGGAATTGAGAATCTCTCACGCAAGAGTCCTGTCACGATCTCGAGACTCATCCTTTCCTTTTAACGGCTCCCGTGACGATCAAATTCGTCGCCTAAAAGAAATATCCAATTCTCGCGAAGAGAAGAAGAAACAAATAAATATAAATGAACTATGGGAGATAGTGCACACTGAGACGTCAGAAATAGACATAATTGATCTATCCGAACTGTATTTTGGTCTCGAGGTAAATCACGACGGAACTGCGTCTTTATTGAGGGCAATCCTTGAAGACAAAATATTTTTCAAATTAGCCAATGACAAAATCGTCGTTGCTACACCCGACCAAGTAGATCACTCGTTATCGCAAAAGAAAAAGGAAGAAGAACGCGCTGCTTTTCATGCAGCTTGTGCACAATTTTTAGGTCTCCTCAAGGAGGAAAGAATGTCAAGTGACTCACCGCCCGCGGGTTTGGTGAGTCTGCTGGAACAGGCTGCACTTAAAGGTGCAGACTGGACCGAAGTCAAGGAGATCAAAGAAATCTTCTCAAAGGCTGGATTAACTAGTAACTGGGATCCCTTCAAGGTTCTTGTCAAGCTAGGGGTGTGGGACGAGGACGAGCATGTGCAGCTTCGATCCTATGGCATAGCTGTGGAATTCCCAGCAGACGTTATAGAAGATGCTGCAATATGTTCGAGTAAACCATTTTCTGAGAACCGTAGGGACTTCACCGGCCTGCATACGGTGACTATAGATTCGGCTACTACTCTAGATATAGATGACGCTTTGTCATTGGTGTTCGATAATGACAAGATAGAGTTAGGGATCCACATAACAGACGCCGCACATTTCGTAGAAATGGATACCCGGCTCGATATGGAAGTTCGCGATAGAGCTATCTCGCTTTATTTTCCAGACCTCACCATCCCTATGATGCCGCCTGTTCTATCAGAAGGTGCTGCGAGTCTGATCGCTGGTGAGAACAGACCGGTTATAAGCGTGACTGCCCGTTTCAACGCCGAATGGCAGCTAGAAAATTTCGACATATGTCCCGCAATTATAAGGGTCAAGGAAAGGCTTACCTACGAAGAAGTGGATGCTCGAATTCTTGACGATAGCTCAGTCGAAAACCTGATGTTTCGGCTGGCATCTCACCTTAGAAACCAGAGGCTCCAGCAAGGCGCATTGATTTTCAGGGACCCAGAAATCAGTATCCGCGTATCTGCAGACAAAAGCATTGAGGTCACCTTGAGGGATCGAGAAGCATGTTCTGAGATATTGGTCTCCGAATTCATGATCCTTGCGAACAGTCTTTTTGCAAATTTTATGATGAATAGGGGACTGCCAGGAATTTTTAGATCGCAAGGCCCACCTTCTGAAAAGATTGAGATAAAGGACCAATACGATCCTGTTGAATCTTACCGTTGCAAAAAGACGTTGGCGCGCGGCGACTTTTTAACCAAGCCGGCGCCTCACTCCACCTTGGGACTGCCAGCCTACACAACGGCTACGTCACCGCTTCGAAGATACACAGACCTCGTAGTTCAGAGACAGATACGAGGAGCCCTCGGGCTCGCTCAAAGGACCTTAAATGAAGGTGAAATTAAAAACATATTAACTGAAATCTGTTTTCGTATTGACCGTGCTGTCTTATTGGAAAGGAAACGTCAGAGATATTTTTTACTGAAATATCTCTCTCAAATGAAAGAGTCAGAATTCGAAGCCATCGTGCTGCAACGCTTCCCGAGGTTCTATCTAGTGTATCTCCGCGACTTTGCATTCAACGCAGCTCTAAAAGTCCCTCAAGGGGTCGAGCTTAACCCTTACGATCGCGTCGCCGTCACCATCGAGAAAATTGACCCACGTGAGGAAAAACTAACTCTCTCCCTTGCTCAGATGACATGATAGGCTTGCAGCTATCTAGGACTGACGAAGACAAGGAATCAAGTGGGCGATCTATTCTCAGAATTCCACGACGTTCTATTTTTTGCCTTCGTGCGCATTGTGACGCCAGCGACAGTAGGGTCATGTCAACTTTGGTCAGTTGACCTATAGACCTATGTTGTGCATGTTAAATGGTATGAACAAAACTCGGATGTATAAGTAATAATAGTTGTGAGGAAAGATGAAGAGTTCATCTCCCAAGAATCAAAAAGAATTTGCCAATTGGCTTCAGAGGCTTCTTCAGACAAGATCCAAAAAAAGGCTTTCCGCTGAAGGAGTAGTCCAGGCGGCTGTACTGGTTCCTCTGTTTAATCACAATGAGGGGGTGAAAGTGTTGCTTACTAAACGGTCTGAATTCGTTGAGCATCATAAAGGAGAGATTTCGTTTCCTGGTGGAAAATTAGACGATTCAGACTCGGATTTACTAGCCTGCGCCTTGAGGGAGACGTGGGAGGAAATAGGACTACCCCCTAAAGATGTTAATATTATTGGAGAGTTGGACGATTTCTATACCGTAGCCACAGGTTTCTTGGTGGCGCCATTCGTAGGGTTTATCCCATACCCTTACCCATTTCAGACCAGCCCTAGAGAGATCGATGAACTGCTGGGCGTGCCCCTTGATGTGTTTCTTGATCCCCGGCATCGTCGGGAATCTACGATAGTTCTAGACAGCCGACCTGTACCAATTATATCTTACGAGTGGGAGGGGCATACGATCTGGGGAGCAACGGCACGGATTCTGCAGCATTTTTCTGAAATAATTTCAGGGACGAGGAGTTAGAAATCATGACCCAACTACCAGATTTACCGCAAGATTTTCAGGCGTGCGTGAACTTTCACGGTCATTCCTGCCCAGGACTGGCCCTTGGTTATTTGGCTGCAAAGGTCGGTATGCAAGAGTTCAATACAGGGCGCTCCGTAGATGAGGAGCTAGTATGCATAGTGGAAAACGATTCATGCGCTGTTGACGCTATACAGGTCATGCTTGGATGCACTTTTGGAAAAGGTAATCTAATCTTTCGTGACTGGGGGAAACAAGTATATACATTCATGGACAGAACTTCTGGTCGCAGCGTCCGAGTGTCTCTCCGAGGAGAGCTGACAGGTGGGAAAGAACGCCAGGCCCTGCGAAAAAAAATAGAGGCTGGCACAGCGACTGATGAGGAAAAACAACAATGGGAGACGAATAAAAACAGGATAATAAGTCAGCTGGTAACTGGGAACCCTTCCGATTTTTTCTCTATTGAATACCGGTCAGATCCCCTTCCCCCTGTAGCCCAAATAGTAGAGACTGTAACCTGTCCCCTTTGTGGAGAAAATGTCATGGAATCGAAAATGGTTGAACAATCTGGTGCAAAAGTGTGCCAGGGATGCCTCAAAAGGTAGTGCTCTAAAATGCATATAGGAGAACAATTATACCTCTATCTCTGGAGTAATGACCAAGACATGAACTGTAACTCCGTCTTCATAGACGGGAAGGTTCCCGTACTCATAGACCCTGGTTGGGCCCACCACGTCCAATCGTTGTTGAGACGTATGAGTGATGACGGTGTCAACCCCTCAAAAATTAAAGTAATATTGTGCACCCATGGCCATCCCGATCACTTCGAGGGAACTTTGGCCTTTAAAAATCGTTCCGTTCGCATCGCCATCTCCCGTCTTGAGGAAAAATTCATAGAACAAGTGGGCACGGAAACGTACAAAAGTCGTGGTCTAGAATTGCCAGATTACCGCGTGGATTTCTATGTCAAAGATGGCGACCTCATTTTAGGGAAACATGAACTAAAAATTTTTCTAACACCAGGACACAGTCCTGGTAGCGTGTGCATATATTGGCCCCGATACAAGGTACTCATCAGTGGTGACCTCGTGTTCATGGGCTCAGTAGGGCGAACTGACCTGCCAGGCGGAGACGGAAAGCAACTCTTGGCCAGCATCGATAAGATAAGCCAACTGCCTATTGAAATGATCATTCCCGGTCATGGTCCCGTGATCCAAGGTCAACAAAATGTGAGAAGAAACTTTGACCTTAATCGAAGGGCCCTCTTCGGTTTGGTGTGAAGGTGTTCAAAAATTCGGCATCTGATGATATAAAATTGAACCTATTAATACCAAGTAATACCAGTTAATTACAGAAAGCGAATTAGCTTGTTCAAATTTTTTGACGGCCATGGATAAAAAATGTCGCATCGCAAGGAATCTCAGAGCAAACTGATATTTTGTAACTCTGCGGTATCATTATTTAATTACTTTTATGCGTCGGAACAATTTTTTGGCACAATAGTTGCTCACTCCTTTGGCAACAAAAGAATATATTCCTCCTACGCCAACTGCAAAAGACAGTTGGTTTTTTTTTGAGTAGCCTCGTAAATATCCGGTGACCATGATCTCGAATGCCAGAAGCAAACTATCATATATGGTTGTCGCTTTCATCGTGGTGCTGCTCAGTGCTCTCCTTACAGCTGAATCCCAAAGCACGTCAGTGCAAACTGTAGTTGTTGTACCTTTCGACTTGGCGTCTCAAACCGATGAACCTGAACTTCAATCCTTTGTGGACCACATAAACGAAGAGCTTAAGCTAACCATTGACTCACTAGGGGGTAGATTCAGGTTTGTGGAGAGGAAGGTTGATCAAGGATCGCCGGGGTATAGACGCGGACTTGATAGCGAAGAAGAGATTGATCAAGTTGCTAAAGAGACAAGTGCTGACTTTGTGATCTCGGGTTCAATCTCAAAGCCAGATTCTCTCTACCACATGAAAGGGTTCATGTGGGATGCCAAAAAACAACGCATGGCTGTGAGAGTGGATCTCAAAGTCCCGAATGTCCATGCTTTACCTAGTGTTCTTCAATTTCTTTTAACAGGAATAACCAAGCGATTGCAGGGTGCCCCTAATATCCCCTTTTATAAGGCAGGGGTAACGGGAAACTTTCCAGCGCTTCCCCAGCCTCGCTTCAGGACTGTCATTGGAATAGTAGAAGCAGAAGGCCCTTGGCGGAGTTCTGAACTGCCTGGGAGAATGACCGGAATAGCCATCGGAGACCTGGATGGTGATAAACGCAGTGAAACGGTGCTCGTAGGCGACAATGGAATAACCATAGCGCGTTTCGAGGAAAGCGCGCTGAGAGTCTTAACCCAACTTTCCAAATCTCCAGCTGTTTTTCTGAGTGTTCAAGCTGAGGACCTGAATGGAGACGGCGTTCCGGAGCTGATTACTTGTGCGCAGCTTCCTGAAGGAGTCGAATCCGAGGTATTGACCTATATGAACCGTAATCTTACCGTGCTGGACACTTTTCCAAACATGATCTTGGCTTGTGTGCCTAATCCAGATGATCCGAGAGGGCGGCTCCTCTTGGGGCAGCAAACTGATGTAGACGATATGTTCTCGGGTGAAATGATTTCTTTCACCATGACTGGTGGGAAATTAGCAGCCCACGGGAAGATTAGTCTGCCACAAGGAACTATGTTGCTAAGCTATGCCAACGGTGATATTCAAGGTCGTTCGGGCGTGCAGGTAATGATTGACCAGAATCTTAAGCTTCGAGTTTTCAACAGGACGAACCGGCTCCTTTGGGTACAGGATGGCAGTGAGTTCGGTCCTCTCCGCAAGATAACAGTGAAAGTGAGTGATGGATTAAAAGATATTTTGTGGCCCGGCAGGATCATTATTTCTGACAGCTCTCCGTCCGGTCAAGGCGAGCTGATGTTGGCGAAAATCTTACATGGAAAAAGCGAAATACAAGGATTCCATTGGGATGCGGATGGTCTAGAGAAAAAATGGAGTTCCCCACAAATGCAAGGGGTAATTTCAGACTTCAAAATTGGTGATTTTAAAAACAGTGGCACACGCTCCTTGGTTTTGCTCTTGGTAACACCTGACCAGCTCCTGGGTATGTCACGGCCGCGAAGCGTTGTAATCGCTTACGATTTCCTCCCATAGCAAGGCTTACCTTATGTTGACCCGTCACGGCAAAAGCTAGGCGATGGCCATGAGGCTTACTTCAATGCTCGTCAATACTTCACCATGAACATCGCAGAATCCTCAGTCCGGTACCCCATAACAGTAATAGTAAGAGTACTACTGGTCATAGTATTTGGATACATATGCCTGAGTTTCTTAAGTATTGAGCTGAAGCCGGAGACAGAACAACCCATATTAGTAATTGTAACCAAATTTTCAGGAGCAGCCCCTGAAGATGTAGAAGGAGAGGTTACCACACGGTTTGAAGAGGCGATAAGCGGCGTCTCTAACATGCTTTACATCCAAAGCTATTCGATGACTGGTCAGTCCACCATTGTAGTTTTTTACAAACCAGGGACAAACTTGGATTTCGCAGCCGCAGAACTTCAACGTAACCTTGATCGAGTCAAAGATTTGCCAAGAGAAGTTGACAAGTCTCAAATTTTCAAGGCGAGCGATCGAATCAACCTTCCTGTTTATCAGTTTTCTCTGACAGGCAAAGCAGACTTAGTAACCATGACTACGTGGGCTGAAAAAGACATCGCTCCGCGTATAAGGCGCATACATGGAGTTGGTGATTGCCAGTATGACGGCGGCAGAAACCGCGAGATGATCATCACGTTCGATGCCGAAAGGATGAAAGCAAGAGGCCTCACCGTCTCAGACCTGAAAAGGTTCATAGACCGTACCAATCTCAACCAAAGCGCTAGCTATTTTATAGAGGGTACCCGCGAATGGTCCGTCCGGACAGTCGGGGAATTGCTCAGTACAGAGGCATTTCGGAGGGTCAGGATATCGAAACCTGGTGAGCCCATCGTATATCTTTCAGACGTTGCTAAGGTAGAGGACAAATATGAACGACCAGAATCTTATTGTCGTATTAATGGTAAAGAGGGATTGATTTTTAATGTCTTCAACCAAGTAGGGGCTAACCTTGTTCAAACTGTGGATCAAATAGATTCGGAGCTGAGAAGACTGCAAAGGGAGTATGGTCCCCTCGGAGCGACTTTCAATAAAACCTACGATCAAAGCACATACATTCGAGACTCTGTAAGAATAGTCCGGGATGCATTGATCGAGGCGATTTTACTAGTGCTACTCGTCCTGTTTCTCTTTCTTAAAAACTGGCGAAGCATTTTTATCGTTGCCACTTCGATACCTGTGTCTATTATTGGCACCTTCATCGGCATGTATATATCTGGCTATTCAATAAATGTACTAACTCTAGCAGGCCTCGCCTTATCCATTGGAATGATAGTGGACGATGCCATTGTAGTTTTGGAGAATATTTATCGGCATCGCTTCGAAGAGGGCAAGACAATAGTACAGGCATGTGTGGAGGGTACTCGAGAGGTTGGGATGGCAGCCTTCATGTGCACCCTGACTACGGCAGCTGTATTCATGCCAATACTCATGTTGAGGGGTGAGATCGGCACCTTGTTTGGACCAGTTGCCTTCATCATCTCGTGCGCCATATTCCTCTCGCTCTTCGATGCGTTCACCGTGGTGCCCATGCTTGCGTCCAGATGGATGACGAAACCGATGAATTTATCGCAGGCATGGAAAAAAATTATGAGCCCTTTGACGATCCTTGACATCCTTGGTGAAAAAGTTTCCTCAGGTTTACTCAGGCTCCTAAACTATTTTTTAGCTAATCTGAGGCGAAAACTTCTCCTAGTTGCAGCGGTTCTAGCCCTGTTCATTGTCTCTTCTAAACTTCTGCCAGGGGTAGGATACCTTCCCACGGGAGGAACCAACTTACTACGAATTAACGTCGAGACCTACGAAGGACTTAGCCTCGAAGAGAATAATCGGCTTATGGGGATCCTAGAGGATCGATGGAGCAGGATCAAAGGCGTTCGTCACGTGGTCTCGACCCCTAATCGCATGGTATTTCGCAACGTAATATACCTCGTATGCGATTCGGAAGAAGAAAGCGGCATATCCGTTCGACAGATTGCCCAAGAGGCCTTTCAGCTGTCACGAGACCTGCCCTTTAAATCAGTAAATCCAATTCAATTTCCTCTGTTTGGAAACATTCATTCGCGCTCCAATGTGGTTGATGTTCGTATTATGGGCAAGAGCTACGACCTTATCGATGCCATAGTAAAACAGATCATGCAAATTGGTGCTGAAACAAAAGGCGTAGTGTATCGATACACAGACCTTTATCTCAGAAAACCGCAAGTAGAGATCAGGGTTGATCAAGAACGGGCCGCGCATTTCGGATTCGACGTTAAAGACGTGGCTGATGCCGTCGAGGCATCCATTGGTGGACAGAGAACCACATCAAAATATGACGTGGAAGGCAGGTTTTTTTACATCAGAGTTCGAGAGGATGAAAACCTTTTCCGCTCAGTAGCTGACGTCGGTAACATCATACTTACGTCGCCCCGTGACAATAATCTTCACATACCCCTAAATAGTCTCGCTGCCATCGTCACTACATTCGGCCCCCTTCAAATCAATCACTACAACGCTAAACGAAACGCGAGGGTACAGTTCACGATACAAGATCGCCCTCTCTCAGAAGTTTTCGAGGAGGTCACTACCCGCATCCGAAAAGAGGTTCCTTTCCCTTTGGGTTACGACATGGTTCCTTTTGGTGCAGTAAACGAACTGTATAAACTCATGGAAGCTGTAAAGTTCGTATTTCCAGTATCGGTTCTCGTTGTATATCTATTGCTTGTCATGCAATTTCAATCATTTATTAGACCTCTTTCTATTCTCTTGAGCGTGCCACTTTCTATCATAGGCGCGAATTTCCTAGTGAAACTGACGCACACCCCATTGCATTCTTTTACTATATTGGGGTACATTATGATGGTAGGATTAGTCGTAAAAAATGCTATATTGTTGATTACCTATGCAGTTCAATTGATTGAAGAGCATGGCAAACAGCGTGATCAAGCATTGGTTTTAGCTGCTAAGAGGAGAATGAGGCCCATCTTTATGACTGCCATAGCCATGGTCCTGGGCATGCTGCCACTCGCCCTTAAAAAAGGCGCCGGGGCTGAAATCTACAACGGTTTGGCTACCGTAGTTATCGGCGGACTCTCGGTGGCAACTTTGTTCACACTAATATTCATACCGGTTGTCTATACGATCCTCGATGACTTAAAAAGCCGTTGGTGGAAAGTAAAACCATTGACTTGGGAAGAGATTGACAAGGCAACATGAAATTAAAGATTGGCACTCTTTCTATTATCTTGCTCCTACTAGTTGGATGCACTACCAAAAAAGAGCACAAGTTACCTCCGCCCCCAATTAAAGTTGGTATCGCTTATGCCCAGCGAGGCGACCTAGAGCAAATGCTGGACATTTCTGGAACGTTCAAATACCAGGCCAATACAACGGTCGCAGCAGAAGTGTCCGCTCAAATCGACTCAATTGAGGTGCTGGACGGTCAATTCGTAGAAGCAGGAGATGTTCTCCTCACGTTCGATGAAGCAAAAATTCGGCAAACGGCTAGTGAGGCTGCTGCCAACCTCCAGAAAGATGAAGCGATATTGAAATTCAGCCAAGCAGAGTGGGAGAAAAATAAGGCCCTTCACGAAAGCGGCTCCATCAGCCAGACTCAATATGATCAAAAACTCTCCGCCTACCAAACGGCTTTGGCACAGGTACAAGCCGACAAAGCTGTACTAGCAAAGGCCTTGGAAGACCAAGCCAAGACAAAAGTTAAGGCGCCAATAACCGGTGTCATCTCCAGAAGATACGTGGAAAAAGGCGACTGGGTGTCTCCTGGAGGAAAGCTATTTCAAATCAGCGAATACAGCCGAATATACCTAGAGGCTTTTATCACAGATGTGGACGTGGGAAAACTGCCGTTGAGAAAGATCAGAGAAAAAGGACTACAATGCACTGTCACTGCAGACTCTTACCCGGGTACTCAGTATGTTGGTACTCTCAGCTATATCCAGCCGGTAGCCAATGACATGAGAATGTTTGAAATACGCATATACCTCTCCAATCCCGAAATGAACTTGCTCCAAGGCATGGTTGGAAGAGCTCGCATTGTCTATGACGTTCGTCCAAACATACTCCTAATTCCTCTTAAATCTCTTCTCGATGAATTGCGTAGCAACAGCCAAAACCGGGTCGTCTTGGTAGATAAAGAAAAAAAGGCAAGGTTAACCACAATAACAATAGGACTGCAGAACAAACAGTTCGCGGAGGTGCTGACAGGCCTAATGGAGGGCGAGAAGATAGTAACTGCTGGCAAAGAAATACTGTCAGACGGTCAACCCGTAGAAGTTGACGTCTTAAAAGAATGATAGGACTCGGCAATTCTCTACAAACACACTACCAAAAAAATAATAATGGACGCTTTGTATAATGGGAAGTATAATAGTATTTACGCCTTTACACGGACACGCTCGAGCGAGAGTGGCGGAATTTGGCAGACGCACCGGACTTAGGATCCGGCGGGGCAACCCATGGGGGTTCGAGTCCCCCCTCTCGCACCACAGGGATGAAGATAAAGTGTACTGGAAGTTAACCACAATATTTTTGTGTATCGCCCTTTTCCTGACTGCTATCCACGCGTTAGCAGGCGAATCCTTTAATGCCCCCATCAAACCCAAAGGATCGCCGCAACACACTGGTTATGGGAAGGCAGCTCAAAAAAAGTTATGCTCGCCTCCCCTTATGCGATACCAGCTACATACAACGCCCCAAACGTATAGGGCGTGGCAAAAGAAGAACTACTGGGACGACTTCGAAAATCTTATGAGGGGGCAATTGTACAAGGAAAGCGACCTCGAGTACATGTTAAGGACTTTTTAATGTCTCGCAGAGTGGCCAGGGCGAGGAAAGGAAACCTTACTTGCCTTTGCCCAGTCTCCAGTTCTCATAGGAGCTATAGAGAGAGGGCCCTAGAAGTATAGCGAGAAGGGCAATGGTTCCGACAACGATGGCCACTATCTCTATGGTGTCCGGGGATGACATGATAACCGTGCCCTCCATTCCGATTTTCGTCACCCTGAGTATAACCTGCGCGAGTGCCGGGCACAAGACTTACATATTCGGGCCAGTGCTTTACGCAGGGTTAATCCATTGTCTCAGCCTAAGTATTGAGCCCTCAGGATAGCCCTCCGCCGTCAATACTTACGTTGCAAAAAGGATTAGAACAGATGTCTTTGGAAAAAGAGAGTCTGAATTTGCTGTTCAAAGCTTTAACTACACTGGAAGAGGGTTTCAGAATTCTGCCAACTTTTGATCCACCCATAGACACAGATACTGTAGAGCAAGTATTGCTAGAAGTTGCTCAAAGGATGAAGGATAATTATCCCTATTTCCACCCTCTGTACATCGGGCAGATGCTTAAGCCACCCCATCCCATTGCAAGGTTAGCATATGTGCTTTCTATGTGGATAAATCCCAATAATCATGCCCTGGACGGCGGCCGGTGCAGTTCCCACATGGAAAAGGAGGCGGTGGAAAACCTTGCCAAGATGTTTTGCTGGGAGAGACACTTGGGTCATCTTTGCAGTGGCGGCACGATGGCCAATCTGGAAGCCCTATGGATTTCCCGGAGCCTCCACCCAGGAAAGGTCATCGCTGCCTCTCAGCAGGCACATTATACTCATGAGAGAATATGCAAGGTACTGCAAATCCCATTCAGGGAGGTGAGGTGCAACTCCCTCGCTCAGATGGATATGAATTCTCTTGAAGACTTACTTCAACAAGGCGAAGTAGGAACGGTAGTGGCCACGATAGGTACAACAGGTGCAGGAGCCGTGGATCCTCTAAGCGATATCATAGAACTCAGAGACCGGTACAACTTCAGAATTCACGCCGATGCCGCCTACGGAGGGTATTTCACATTAGTGGACAACCTACAACCAGGCACAAGAGGCAATCTCGACCTATTGAACAAAGTCGATTCTCTCGTCGTCGATCCTCACAAACACGGTCTCCAACCGTACGGGTGCGGCTGTGTCCTGTTCAAAGACCCCAGCGTGGGACGTTTCTACAAACATGATTCGCCTTACACATATTTTAGTTCATCTGAACTACACCTGGGAGAAATAAGCCTAGAATGCTCTAGACCAGGGGCTTCTGCTGTCGCCCTTTGGGCAACCCAAAAACTTCTTCCTATGATACCGGGCGGCGAGTTTGCACAAGGGCTTGCAAAGTGCCGGGCAGCAGCCCTTGATCTCCACAATAGGCTCCTGCAAGATCACAGATTCATGAGTGCCCTTGCTCCGGAATTGGATATAGTAATATGGGCTCCGTATGCAAAAACATCTAGAGACGCGTCTTTGCTGTCTGACAAGATATTTCGCGAGGCTGCGGCCCACAACCTGCACATGGCAGTGGCAACATTCCCTAGATCCATGCTCGAAAGTCATTGGCCTCACCTCAGTTGGGACACTGATTCAGTTCAGTGCTTGAGGACCTGTTTAATGAAACCCGAACATCTGGATTGGATGGATGAGATCTGGGGAATTCTCGACCAAACTGCAAATTGTGTTATGCATGGCTAGCTAGAATTGACAAGTGAAAACCACGCTAACTAACGGCAACTGAATGGACGTTCACTTAAATATTTTATGGAATACACCAGACCATGAGCTGCCATACCCTCCGTGACTCGCTAGTGTAAACAAGAATACTGTTCTATCATCACACAGGCGATGCCACTAACAGCCTTTGGAATCGCGAGCAAACATAAGCTAACTTAGCAATCTTGGTATCCGTACGATTTAAACTGAAATGTCAGGTCAACGCAAATCCCACTATAAAATAGGTCTATTCGGAAGAAGCTTAGAAAGTAGGCATATCTAATATAAGGCCTAACCGCACTTCCAGAAGAGACAATCTGAGTTAGCTTCGTTGCGCTCACGGTGACAGGCATAAAGCTGGCAAGTAGGCGAGTCAGTTCTGAAGTGGCTAGGGGGCCAAGCTTACTTTGTAATCTAGATCTTTGCCTGATGGCCAAATGTAGCCCCACTAACCGATCAAGGCGTGCCTGATGATCGCTCCATTGCCAATGAGATGGAAAGAATCATCACAATTTGCACCAAATTTGCTGTGGCTACTAAAGCATATGCAAGCTGTTGACGTTTATAATAAAATAAAGAAGATTGACGCTTGCTCGTGAATGAGATTGCTCAAGTGGCCACCACCGCCATAAGTCTTTCTGTCCCCGCCTGCTCTCCACAAGCTTGCCACCTCTCTAACCTTTGCCTCGCAATTTGGACATATTCTTCATTAATCTCATAGCCAACGAAATGCCTCCGTGTCTTTTTAGCCGCTACAGCTGATGTGCCACTCCCCATGAATGGATCTAAGATAAGATCGCCCTCAAATGTATAGAGGCGAATTAATCTCTCCACGAGCGCCACTGGGAACGGCGCTGGATGTCCAACACGCCGTGCGGATTCCGGAGGGATATGCCATACGCTAGTAGTTGCCGCTATGAATTCGTCTTTACTAATGGTAGAGCGACCTTTTTCCGGCCTGTCAAACCTCTCTTTGGAAAAAATCAATATGTATTCATGCAAATCTCTCAACGTTGGATTGCTGGCAGACATCCATGAACCCCAAGCACAGGAACCTGACAGCCCCTTGCCTTTGACCCAAATAATCTCTCCCCTCATGAGGAATCCAATAGACTCTGCTAGGGTACAAAGGTAGGAATTCAAGGGTATATAAGGCTTTCTGCCGAGGTTGGCAACGTTTATTGCTGCTCGTCCCCCAGGGAGAAGCACCCGGTGCGTCTCCAAAAAAACACGCTTTAGAAAGTCTAGGTATTCCCAGAGGCTAAGGTCTGCATCGTAGTCTTTCCCTACATTGTAAGGAGGGGATGTGACCATGAGAGACACGCAAGAATCGGGAAGTTCATGCATCGCCTCAGATGAATGGACGAAAATCTTATCAACACAGTTTGGTGGGATGCTATTGATATGGTTAATTGATTCCGATGTCGTTTGCATTCGGTACATCTTTCGGGAATAAAATGCCTTTGAGTCGTGGCCCTCTCTCTTGCTTACACCAAAGCTACTTGTAATCGTCCTCTTGGACACTGTAACTCCCAACAAACCCAGTGGACTAGGCCGTGCCACGCACGGCGACGGGATTCGATTAGCACCGCGGAAATAATTGGTCAATAAAAATATTTAATTTCGATATATAACAATTATTAGCTATAATTTATATAATATATATCTTTACATAGAATAATATTATATGTATAACCTACTGCTATAACTGTCTAAAAATATATATATTGTCTAAGACCGGAAATCGCCAAAATACGCCCAGCCTCATTGAAATCCACTCAACGACATGGTAACCTGATTCACCCACTTTTTGACATTTCACGGAGGAGGCATGACCGGTTCCGCATTACGCGAAGCTTTTCTCACGTACTTCGAAAAAAAATCTCACACCAGGGTCCCCAGCTCATCGCTTGTACCCTCTGGTGATGCCACTCTTCTTTTTACCAATGCCGGTATGGTTCAGTTCAAGAAAGTATTCACAGGCGAGGAATCAAGGCCGTATACCAGGGCTGCGTCAGCTCAAAAATGTCTGAGGGTAAGCGGTAAGCACAATGACCTGGAGAATGTTGGTTTTACTGCTCGCCACCACACTTTTTTTGAAATGCTGGGTAATTTTTCTTTTGGAGATTACTTTAAGGAGGATGCCATTGCGTTAAGTTGGGAATTTCTGACAAAGAACATCGGACTGCCAGCTAAACAGCTCTACGTAACCGTATATAAAGACGATGACGAAGCCGAACGTTTGTGGCGTCGCATTCTCGGCCCCAACGCCAACCCCATCACTAAATTGGGGGAAAAGGATAATTTCTGGAGCATGGGAGAATCCGGGCCATGTGGCCCGTGTTCGGAGATCCACATAGATCAAGGAGAAGCTTTCGGATGTAGAAACCCGGACTGCGGCCCGGGCTGTGACTGCGATCGATACCTGGAACTGTGGAATCTAGTCTTCATGCAGTTTTATCGTGACGAAACAGGGGCTATGACGCCTCTTCCAAAACCGTCCATCGACACAGGCTTGGGGCTGGAGCGTCTTGCTGCAGTAGTGCAAGGTGTCAAGAGTAATTGGGATTCAGATCTCTTCAAGCCAATTATCGGGTACGTAGAACAAATTTCCGGTTGCCAGTGCGTTGATCAAAGCCTTGAGAGTGTGGCTATCCGCGTCATAGCAGATCACAGTCGTGCTGCAGCGTTCCTCATCGCAGACGGCGTGTTGCCGTCCAATGATGGACGGGGTTATGTATTGAGGCGCATACTTAGACGAGCTTTGCGATATGGAAAGACTATTGGACTGGAAAAACCATTTCTCCATTCTTGTGCCAGTGTGGTGGTAGAAACCATGTCGGATGCATACGATGAGCTGAGAAGTCACAACTTGCTCATTGAAAAGGTTATACAAAGCGAAGAGGAACGGTTCATCGAGACACTGTCAAGGGGATTAGTGATTTTCGAAGAGCTGAAAGAAGCTTTAAGGGCCAAAAATGAGAAGGTGGTTCCGGGAGACGTGGTATTCAAACTATATGATACCTATGGTTTTCCGCCTGACGTTACTGAAGACCTTGCTCGTGAATCAGGATTATTGGTGGATCGCAATGGCTTTGAGCGAGAGATGTCTAGGCAGAAATCAGCGGCCCGCAAGACATGGGAGGGTATGCAGGAGGCGGACACGTCCCAGTGGGGCCAATGGTTTGTGCAGAGCACGGGGACTTTGTTCACTGGATACGAAACCATGGATGACGAAGGCTTGTGCGTAGCCATTAAGCGAGATGGAACCTTTGTCGATGAGGCCGAGCAAGGCGCTACAGTGGAGCTCGTGCTCGATAAAACGCCATTTTATGGAGAGTCCGGAGGTCAGGTAGGAGATCACGGACATTTGAATGGGCCAAATGGGAAAATTGAAATCATAGATACGTTAAAGCCCCTTCCAGATTTGACTGTCCACAAAGGGACTGTTCTGCATGGCTCCATAAAGGTGGGCGAACGAGTTCGTGCTAGCGTCAGTCCGGATTTGCGCCGGGCGACCATGGCAAATCATTCTGCCACTCATCTCCTGCAATGGGCTTTGCGTCAGGTACTCGGTCCTCACGTGAGCCAGAGTGGGTCATTGGTTGATCCAAAAAGGTTACGCTTTGATTTTACTCACTTCTCTCCCATCAGTCAGGAGCAACTAAGAAGAATTGAAGATATGATCAATTCCAAGATATGGGAGGACGTAGAGGTTTCCACCCAGATAATGTCTTTGTCAGAGGCCAAGGCACAAGGCGCGATAGCCCTGTTTGGCGAAAAATATGCGGACACAGTCCGACTAGTTTCCATTGGAAACTTTAGCAAAGAATTGTGCGGTGGTACACACGTTGCCAGAACCGGTCAAATAGGGATTTTCAAGATTATAAGCGAGACCGGAATAGCCGCTGGTGTCCGGCGTATAGAAGCGGTGACCGGCGTGCAAGCACTAGAGCACTTCCGATTCCTGGACGAAGAGATAAAGGCATTGGCTGCGCGACTACGCGGAGCCCCAGGAGAACTGGTTCCAAAGCTCGACAAACTGCTTGAGGAGCGAAAGAGCTTGGATAGGCAGCTCGAAACTTTCAGACAAAAATTGACTCAAAAAGTGGCAGGAGACATTTTGGAAGGCGTGCAGGACAAGAACGGAATAAAATTTCTATCCCGAATAGTGCCCGAGGTCAAAAATCCCAAGGAGCTTCGCGAGTTCGCAGATAAGGTGAGAGACAAGATTGGTTCTGGGATCGCCTTGCTGGGAGGAGTTGCAAACGGAAAGGCGATGATCGTAGCCATGGTCACCAAGGACTTGACTGATCGATACCATGCCGGCAAGCTAGTCGGTAAGGCGGCTGCTCTTGTTGGCGGCTCCGGAGGTGGCAGGCCAGATATGGCGCAGGCAGGTGGGCCTGACGCTTCCAAACTTCAAGAAGCATTGGATTCGGCTATAGCTGCCCTGGATGAGACGATGTAGTTATACGTTTCTACAAGCAACGATGGCATAATGCAGTCCCATAATAACTCTTCCCACAAGGGGGTGATGTTTATGGATATCAATGAAAGCAACGAAGTTTATGGGAGAATCACGCGTGTTATCAATGAACTCCGCATGGCAAGGCAGTCAGTGACCATATTCAAGGTGGTGGAGCTGACCGGCATCGATCAGTTCGTGGTGTTTCAATACTTCTATGAGAAAGGCCTTCTCAAGGGAAAATAACCTGACTTATATTCAGCCTAACGTTAAGTATGAATTCGATCGGCAGGATCCCTTGTTATTCTACGCTCTTTCATCGAGCTGATAAATGAAAAGCTTGCTCTTCGTAGTTAGTGACCCCGTAGTCGCGGTATCGACACTGCAATTTGTTTTTTCTCTGAGGCGTACCCTTGCGCTGGGACGGCGACGAGGTTATAAAACGTTTCATCGGGGTGTAGCGCAGCCTGGTTAGCGCGCGTGCCTTGGGAGCACGAGGCCGCCGGTTCAAATCCGGCCACCCCGACCACCAAACTGAGACCTCATACTACAAAAGACTCCATCACAAGGGAAAATCCGCTACATGATTCCCATGACTGATCTTACACCCATGAAAACCTGTAGTGGACATAAACAGACTACCAAAACAACCATAAACGAGATCGTTGATCAAAATACCTATTCGCTAAATTCTTGTTGGAATGGATTGGTTTTCTAGCGGGATGTGCTTTCACCGGTCAGTCAACTTTTAATCCTACGAAACCTAGGATTGTCCGGTACGCTTGTGCCTACTGGCAATCAAGAAGGCTGCTAACGTCATCAACGACTTAGTCAGGCATCCATCTTAATGGATTTTCACTTTTGCCCGAAAATCTCCCGCTAGTTTAATGTCCTATTGTGGCCCTTTGTCATGGTAATTGGTTATAATGAAAGTCAAAAGAACATGCTGGGAGCTCGCGATTAATTTCTGCGGGCGATATAATCGCCTATGTTAGTCACAAACCGCGAGTCTTATAGGTCCGGCTCTGATTTAAGGATGAAATCATGAGATTGTTCAGATTACGAGTTAAGCGCCAGGTCAAATTAAGCTTTCTGGTGCTGGTTATTCTTTGTCTGTCTGGCGCACCCATTTCCGGTGCGGACCCTCAAAAACTAGTAATTCTCTTCATGAATGACCCTCACGCCCATTATGATCCCTACGAGATTAGGGGTTTGAGCGGTTTGTCAGGGGGATTTGCCAAGGCACAAACTGTCTTGATCCAGCAGAGGCTCTCTGCTAGCAGCGAAGGCGCTCAATCTATATCTTTGATGGCTGGAGACTTGCTTATGGGGACTCCATATTCCACTTTTTTCAAAGGGGAGCTCGGAGCAAAACTACTGAATATGATGAATTTCCAGGCAATGGTCGTCGGCAATCACGAGTTTGATTACGGGGTTGACAACTTGATGAAAAACCTCAAACAAAATCTTAATATGCCACTTCTGAGCGCTAATATTGCAACGTCCGACGGGATGTATCCCTTTCCAAGAACAGCGGTGTTTCGACTGGCAGGGTTTAAGTCGAAGATCCTTCTAATAGGTCTTACGACAGATAAAACACCACTAATTACGCTGCCGAAGAACCTCAATGGCCTAAATTTTCAAGACCCTATATCAGTCGCCAGAGAAATGCTCGAGCATGCTACACCAGAAGACCTCGTAATTGCCCTTACTCATCTCGGTGTAGATGAAGACAGAAGACTTGCATCGGCATGTCCTCTAATAGACATAATCATAGGAGGACATTCGCACACCGTACTCCCCGAACCTCTGGTGGAAAACGGAGTTATTATTTGTCAGGCCGGTGCCTACGCAGAGTATGTTGGCAAATTAGAGGTGCATGTGGACAACGGAAAGGTGACGCAATACGACGGCAAACTTATACGCTTAACTTCCGATATACCGGGTGACGAGCCCGTGAGCGCCATTTTGAGGGTATATCGCGATAAGCTAGACAAATCCTTCCAAACCGTCTTGGGAAGAACAGAAGTTTTTCTGGATGGGACCAGATCTGCGGTCAGATCCGACAGCTCCACCAATCTCGGAAAGATTATTGCATACCTCATGATGAAAAACACAGCGTCAGAAGCAGCCATGATCAATGCAGGCGCTATAAGGGGCAGCATCCCACCGGGAGACATTACAAGGGAGAAAGTGGACACAGCGTTGCCGTTCTATAATACGGTGGTGCGCATGAAGCTCGACGGTCAGGAGTTGGAAAATGCTATCAAACGCAGTCGTCAACTAGAACCAAACAGTGGCGGAAAACTTCAGAGCTATGGAATAAAAGTAGTCGATACATCCTCTGGCCCAATTGTCGCTGAGGTCGGCGGAAAGCCATTCGATGTCCACGGCAAATATACGGTGGCTGTGAGTGATTTCCTCGCCCAAGGAGGAGACGGCTATTCCATCCTAATGGAAAACAAGAAAGAAGCCCTAGATTCAAGGCTAGTTATTAACGACTTGGTGGTTGAATTTGTAAGAAGTAACTACGCTATAACCCAAGTCCTATTGGATTCAATATTGAATGAAGAAAACAACTGACACTGCTCAGCCTCAAATTTGTCTCTAACATTTTGTGCTCACATCCCGCGTAACGCGACCGCATAAGGTAGGTTTATTCTGACTAGGTATCCATACGGACGTAATAGTTATCAAATTTAGTCTGACAGCTCAGCGTCATCTTTTGCCCGCTCTTTTATAATGTGTTTAGATTTCTACTAAAATGGATCGGTTTTCCATTGCGAAATGCCTTGCCCTTTCAATTAGCTTTCAAATTTAGGAAGGTGAGATTGCCATGTCGGTTGACGACTCTTCGCGATGGCTAACAATCATTAATGTCATATCCGAGCTGATCGGGAATCTACCTTCTAACTTCCCACATTAGCGGCAATGACAGACCAAGAAAAGCTTGGGATGCGCTTTTATCTTAATAATAGCGATGAGACTCCCATTATCCCTACAACTTATTTTTTACGAGGTCTTTCTCCCTTATGATCTATAAGTATCTGCTTTTTTTGAAGAATCTCTTCCATCCTTTCTTGAATAGTCTGTTCAAAGCCACGCCCAGTAGGTTGGTAAAACTGCTTCCCCTTGATAGACTCTGGTAGGTGCTCCTGAACCACAATGGCATCGGCGAAATCATGGGCATATTGGTATTTCTTACCGTATCCCAGGTCCTTCATCAGTTTTGTAGGAGCATTTCTGAGGTGCAACGGCACAGGCAAGTGACCCGAGCGTTGTATCTCTTCTTTCACAAGGATGTACGCCTTTTCAAGTGCGTTTGATTTTGGAGCAGTGGCGAGAAAAACTACCACCTGAGCCAAGGCTAGCGCACATTCAGGCATACCCACGAACTGACACGCTTGATACCCAGCCACTGCCTGCTCAAGCGCTCTAGGCGAAGCTAGTCCCACATCCTCGCTGGCAAATCTAACGAGTCTCCGAGCTATAAAGAGAGGATCCTCCCCTCCTTCGAGCATTCTACCGAGCCAGTATAATCCCGCATCTGGATCACTGTCCCTCATGGATTTATGCAAGGCGCTGATAAGATTGTAATGTTGTTCACCTTTCTTATCGTATATCAGGGTGCTCTTTTGAGCTGCTTCCAAGACGTGTGTTACACTCATAATCGGCGGCTTCTCCACACGAGCCTCTGTAGAAGCAAGTTCTAAGATGTTTAGGGCGCATCGAGCATCCCCTTTAGACAGCTGAGATATAAGTTCCAGGACGTCGTCGGGACAAATAAGCCCCAGTTTGCCTAATCCTCGATCTTTGTCTGACACAGCCCTCTGAAGGATAAATTTGATCTCCTCGCCAGTTAACGGCTCTAGTATGAACACGCGCAACCTACTAAGAAGAGCAGAATTGATCTCAAAGCTCGGGTTTTCAGTTGTTGCACCTATTAACGTTAGAGTTCCATCTTCTACGTGAGGCAGAAGATAATCTTGCTGAGAACGACTGAATCGGTGTATCTCGTCAAGGAACAGTATTGTGGCAGCACTTGAATACTTGCTGCTAGCTCGAGCTTCTTTAGCCAGTTCTTTTATCTCTTTAACCCCAGCAGACACCGCAGACATGGGTACGAAGCGGCATTGACATTTGGCCGCAATAATCTTGGCAAGTGTACTCTTTCCAGTTCCAGGAGGACCCCAAAACAGCATAGAGAAAACTCGGCCTTCCTCAATAGCCTTTCGCAAGATTTTCCCGTGACCCAAGATGGCATCTTGCCCTCGAAATTCTTCCAAATCACGGGGTCTCATGCGATCGGCGAGAGGCCGACTAGACCTATTTTCAATGTCTGCAACATCAAAAAGATCCATAACGAAATTCTATCACATGAACAATTATTAGAGAATAAAGTGTGTTAGGTGTCAGGTTGTGAATCGCAACCCCCGTTTGCCTGACTCGCAGCAATAAGATTTCTCAGCCTAAACGGTTTTGCGCACCTCTCCTCAAAAGTTTTTTAGGAATGGATGCTTTTTCTAGCCAAATGTGACCGGATTGGTCAGTTAATTTTCAATGGAGCGAGGACTACGTTTGCGAGGTGAGGTCTGATCTGCTGGCAATGACAAACACTTGTTAAAGTCTCCCCCAAATGATTGGGGTGCATGTCCCTGGATTTCCAACTTAGTGTGATTGACGGCAAAAACGTGCCAGTAATTCGTGGGTGTTTCGAGAAGCGTACAATTTTCAATGTCGGTCGTTAAAGCTACAAAGCCTTTAGTACTAGCTTTTTCTCCTTTTTCATGGTACTAATTATTTAACGCTCCAAGCGGCAACAAATTTGAGGATATGATGCAGAGCATAGGGCTTGTACTGAAGCGGGGCGAAGCTCAGGCTCTTACACTCGGAAAAGAAATTACTAATTTTCTCACCCGGGCGGGGCGCACCGTTCTGATCGAGGAATCGTGCAAAGACCTTGCTTTCGGGTGGAACGCTAAGTTCTCAAGTAAGATAGCTGACGAGGCTGAGCTACTTGTTGTTCTGGGTGGGGATGGAACCATTTTGAGGGCTGCTGCTCTTATGAACGACAAACCTACTCCTGTACTGGGTATAAACCTGGGAAGAGTAGGGTTCATGGCGGATGTGTCTCCCCAAGACGCCTTGAGAGAGCTAGAGTCCGCTTTGGCCGGTAACACCAAATTCGTAAAACGAATGCTCCTAGAAGTATTCCCTGAGCATGGCAAGACTGCACGAGTACTTAATGACGTGGTCATTCACTGGGGTGGCATCGCTCGTCTTATAGACATTGGAATACGAATAGGTCAGGCAAGAGAGATTGAACTGCGCGCAGATGGTTTGATAGTTTCTACACCCACTGGTTCCAGTGCGTACTCCTATGCCGCTAACGGTCCATTGATCCACCCGGACATTGAGGGGATTCTGCTTACGCCCATTTGTCCTTATGCGGGGCTGAAACGCCCACTTCTGTTGCCTCCTGACTTGCCCATACAATTGCATCTAAAGAAAGGGGAACAGTTCTCCATGACTTTGGACGGGCACACAACCATTGGTCTAAACCTGGGCTCAAGAGTCAATATTGTCAAAGCGCGTATTCCATTTGTACTGGCCCAGAGTCGAGGCCACGACTATATAGACGTCCTTAGGGAAAAGCTAAACTTGGTATAACCGAGCAAACAGTCCGCATGCATCACCACCCTAATTATTCGGGGACGCCACACTTTTTGCCATGAACAATGGCCCTTGTATATTATTATATAACTTGGTAAGCGCCTGAGGGACTGCCCCCAATATTATAAGCGCGGTCAGAAACAGAACGATGCTAAGATTGCTCAAAATATCTAACTTGGCGATTGTTGATGAAATCGAAGTAGAATTCCAAGAGGGACTTAATGTCCTTACTGGAGAAACCGGCGCAGGAAAGTCCATCCTGGTAGGCGCGCTAGATTTAGCCCTTGGGGGACGAGTCACCAAAGACGTTGTTAGATCAGGGGAATCAGAGGCGCGCATAGAAACTTTATTTGATGTCCCCGCCGGCACACGTATGCCTGATGCACTTGGCCTGGACTCCTCCCACGCTAACGAATTGGTCATTTCTCGTCGCATTAGTGATGCAGGTAAGTCTAAATGCTTTGTAAACGGAAACTTAGTACCGCCATCGCTTTTGAAAGAGGTGGGGAGATCATTGGTGAGCATCTTCGGTCAGCATGAGCATCACATATTGATGAATCATGATGAGCACCTTGAGATTGTGGACCGATTCGGGAATCTCTGGAATCTCCGATTAGAAGTTGGGCAAGCTTACGCAACGTGGAAAGACGCGCAAAAACAATTAGGCAATATCAAGCATGAACTTGAACGTTTAAAAGAGCACGCGCAGGAAAGACTGGCAACTGTAAGAGAACTGAACGATGCAAATATCAAGCTCCGCGAAGACGAGGCCTTGTCCAAGGAGAGGGAAAAGCTGTCGAAAGCAGTTCAGATTAAAGAGAAATCGCACGAAGCATATAACTGCCTTTACGGGCGGTCGAACAGTGTGCTAGGCGAACTGGCCGAAGTGCGCAAAATGATAGAGTTTCTTGTTTCTGCCGATGCTGATCTGGTTCCCTTACTGGAAAGCTTAAACGATGCCATATACAGGATTGAGGACGTGGCATTTGAACTCCGTTCAGTCTCAGAAAATACAACCAGCGATCCCCATCGCCTCGAATTTATTGAAGACCGCATGAATCTCCTCCGGCGTCTCCAGAAAAAACACAAGCGAGATCTTGCAGGACTCCTAGAGCTGAAAAAGGAGCTGGAACTGGAATCGGAGTATATAGATGGTATGATCGCTGAGGTAAAGAAGGCTGAAAAAACCTTGGATTCCGCGCGGCACCAATACTTCGAGGTTGCATCAGCCTTGTCAACCGCTCGCAGAGATGCAGCAAAAAAACTTAGTGAAGCGGTGGAAAAAGAATTAAATGATTTGGCAATGCCACACGCACGGTTCGAGGTGTTTTTCAAGTCCTTGGAATCTCAGAAACCGACAGCAGTTGGAATAGACCTGGCCGAATTTTATCTATCAGCTAATCCGGGTGAAGAATTTAGACCGCTAGCAAGCATCGCGTCGGGCGGGGAGCTTTCCAGAATCATGCTGGCTCTAAAGGCGTTGGAAGTGGATAGAAAAGGTGCCCCCACAGTTATTTTTGACGAGGTAGATGCGGGCATCGGTGGGTTCACGGCTATTGCAGTCGGTTCCAGATTGGTCAGGGTGGCAAAAAAACAGCAAGTCCTCTGCGTCACACACCTCCACCAAATAGCAGCACTCGCTGATCACCACATTTCAGTTGTAAAATCTTTGAACAAAGGCAGAACAACGCTTTCTGTCTATCCCCTTGACGAACAAGGGCGAATCAACGAACTGGCTCGCATGCTCGGCACCTCGCCGGATTCTCCCGATGTCCGAAGCCATGTGCTAGCTCTCATGAAACGCCCACAATAAGGAGAAATGTTGATACGCAAGGCAACTCTCAGGGACATCAAAGTTATTCATCGAATCATTACTGATCAAGCTCAATTCGGTCACATACTGCCCCGACCTTTAAGCGAACTATACACCCAAGTTCGCGATTTCAGTGTTGCAGCAGAAAACGGTTTGGGCGAGATATTGGCATGCGGCGCATTACACATCGTTTGGGAGGATCTTGCTGAAATAAGATCCCTTGCTGTTAGATCTGCATTCCAGAGACATGGGATAGGAGGAAAACTCGTAGAACATTTGCTTGACGAATCCAGAGAAATGGGTATTCAAAGAGTGTTTGTGCTCACCTATCGCGTGAGCTTTTTCCAAAAATTAGGTTTCACTATAATGGATAAGACTTTGCTTCCTCATAAAATTTGGGCTGATTGCATCAAATGTACAAAGTTTCCAGAATGCGACGAAACTGCCCTTGTGAAATCATTCTAGTAGCGAGGAGGTAGCATATTGTCTTCCCTTCAGCCAGTCTCTCTATTAAAAAATCGAAAATCAAATTTCCTAACAATTCTTCTGATCGTGTGTCTGTCCATGAGTTTCATCCCGAGCTGCGGGGCCATCAATCCAGGGAAATGGAAAGGAGTTGAGAGAACCGCTAAGGATGAGAAATATTATCTTGTGAAAGACGTTTTCTTGACTTCGGGTTCGGCCTATTCGAGCAAAGAGATCTTCGACCACAACATGAACGAGAGTATCAACTTGATTTTTACGCCAACAAACGAGAAGAACCATTATGTGACAGAAAGTATATGGATTGATCCGTCAGACATGGAGTACAGAACTATTCGGTTGACCCACGATGTACAAGAGGAGAGTAAGAAAGACATGGAGAGGAAGAAAGGGGGCACGCCCCGAGTGCATACCATGTCAACAACAGAATTGTATAATCACAAGCCCGGCCTATGGAAAGTCGCTCTCTATATAGACGGCGAACTAGCAAGGAGACTCACTTTTACGGTGAGATAAAGTTATTTGGAACGTCTGTGATTCAGGTGGCCACGTAGAGTCGTCCCCGTCGCAACGATTTGATCAAGTCCTAAAATAGCGACGCAGAATATTCTGATCACCCATTGCCGAACCTTGATTGTACGTAAGTTTCCTGATAACAATGAATTCAGCAACAAATAAGCGGAGGGGTATTGAAAAAATTAAACCATAAAGCGAGGATATGCCTTTGGTTAGCTATATTTACCGTTCTTTTAGGTACATCCCCTTCTTTAGGAGATCGGCTCTTTGCACCTCCATATTTGTGGGATCGTCACATCGCGGAGAAGGTAGAACCGGTTGACATAGCGAACACACACCTAGGGATACCCTACCGCGACGACGGCGCCATTGACGATCGAGGTTTTTTTACAACCTTTGCCGATCCCAACAAATTCTTTGAAACCCCCGGTCTAAATTGCAGCGGGCTCGTGCTTTCGGTGTCAAGGTTCCTTTTCAACAGAAACTGGACGTTGAAAGAAGCCACTCGCGATCGCCAGGGGAATAGCGGGGTTAACTCACCCCTTGGCAAGGACTGGGATTTTGGTTGGGACCTGATATTCAATATAACCGATGTGACAACACGGCGAGTTATGCTACCAGATGACAGCCCAGTGAATCTCGATACAGCGGACGGAAAATCGCTCAGAGGTTTTGACCTTCACGACACCTCGGCGTGGCATGCCATTACGAGGCGGTTCGTCCCTGGACGAGTGTATCTCGGTAGTATTAGCCGAATAGCACCCGAATTAAATGACAGACTTCTTCACTACCATGTCGTCATCATTATTCCCGACAAGACAGGCGCAGCATACCTTTACCATGCCACTCGGCGTAGCAATGTGCACAGAATCAACATTGCCACGCAGCATGGCCTACAACGCTTTCTTGCGCAATTTAGAGGCAGCCGACACGACACTAAGAAAATCCTTTTAGTCGAAGCGGTTCTTCCCGAGATACTCTTAGGCGGAGACACCCCACCATTAACCAAAGAAACTGAAACTAAAGGACGAGAGCAAACCGTAGAATCGCAAGTACCTCAAGCACAAGAGCCGTGGCTTCAAAGTTTCCAAACGCCTGGTCCAGATAAGAAAGGCGCGGTGGAGTCAGGACAATTGGGTAACCAAATCGAGGCTAATACTGCAACCAAACCAAAGTCGGTGCAAACCCCAGAATCGCAGCTCGTGATCAATCATCTCTCTGGAAAAGTCTTTCGCTTAATACCAGAATTGATAACCCATATCCCCAACTTCGCGGACGAAGCCAAGACGTCACTGCGTTTCTGGTTTCAGAACCGAGCCCCTCAGTCAAGGAATCTAGAGATTTATCTGAGAACTCCAAAAAGCGACGTCCAATATCGTGGGGTCATCCCTCCCAAGTCCCCAGACTTTAAAGTAATATTTCCCCAGGATTTTACAGGCGTCTCTCATCATTCACTCCCTAAGGGCGAATACCTAGTGGAATACAGGATCGACGGACAACAATGGTGCGGCGATCTGTTTGAGGTGGCTTTACCGAGGGAGGCGCAGCCGAAAATCACTAAGGTGACATTCCCCGCCCAGGTACAAATAGGAAAGACATTTACGGTTCACGTTGAAGCAAGGAATCTTGGGGCCGAATCAGATTATGGAGGCATAACTGTATCCTCACCCAATCCCCAAGCTCTCAAGATTGTTGGAGCAAAACAAGGCAAAATTTATGGAGTCGGCAGCACTGTTCTCTCTGTTACCAGTGATCGCATAAGGACGAAGGTACCCATGGCGGAACGCTGGATAGAACTCTGGGGAGAGGGCAAGACATATGAGCTGGATGTACAGGTACAGGCCTTGAAACCAGGCGTGTATCCTCTATTCATCAGGTGCGCCCTACGTGGGGTAAATGTGAAGAGTAGCGTCATACTTATGGATCCCGCTTCGAGCGAGACTGTTGATCAACAAGGATTCCCTGTTTATGTTTATGATGTGACCGTAAAATGACAAATAAGACCTATGTGGACTACGTAATACCTCGCTAGTTCAGGAGTACTTAATCCATGTGGAAACAAACAAATACCATAAATAAAAAAAGCGAGTCCTCAGAAAAAAGACACCAGACATTTTTGCCACTTGAACTTTCTAGACCTTCAATACTGCGAATAAATTTAATTTTATGTGTTACATTCATCCTTGTCGCTGCAGATGCCTCGTGGCTACTGGGTAAAGTAGAAGAACCGTGGTCTGAGATCGAAGCCAGAACAAAATTTCTCCGCACCAAACATTACATCGAGGTGGTCAGAGTTCATTCCGAAGTTTACAAGAGCGCGAAAGCCAAAGGAGGTCAGGAAGTGCCGGGGCCATTTCCTGTCCATGTAATACTACCTGATGATTATGAAAAAGATATACATCGACGCTACGGTGTCTTGTATCTACTCGGTGGAAAATCTGGCTGGGATAACGGGCCGGAATTAGGTGGTGCGACCTATTGGTCTGTGTGGTGCAAAACCCCTCTTACAATGGACAACCTGAAATCAGGACACCTTACCCCCTTGAACTTCCAGGAAAATATCACTGACCAAGAACTGAAGATGTTCAACAAATGGCTGCAAGAAGACCCTTATGAGGACCTGATCGTAGTTTCTCTGTGGAATCCCGGAGGCGGTGACACAAGTCAATATGAGAAATATCTCATCGGCGAGGTTATTCCCTTCATCGATGCCCATTACAGGACTATACCAGATAGAAGGTTTCGCGGAATAGATGGCGCGTGTGCAGGAGCAGCCCAAGCAATCATGATTTCGGCCCGAAACCCCGAGGTTTTCGCCTACGCCGGGGGACAGCAGACTGACCTCGGCAGCTACCCAATGACCCCGGAAGTGTGGCAGCGCAACGTGAATCGCATCAAAAAAGCAGGAGGTATAGCATACAACATCAACACCAACGTGCGAGACGGCTGCAACTCATACAGCAATGGTGGACGGCTTTATGACTTAGTCCAGAATATGAGAGCAGCGGGATTTCCAGTCGAGGTCAATGTATTCGCCAGCTGTTCACACGGCTACTGCGCTTACCGTTATCCCAATGGTCACCAGTCGCTATATTGGTTTTCGAAGCAATTCAAAAAAAATGCCCGAATGCTCGGCATCAATCAAGACCTGCCCACGGTGAACACAGCCGCTGCCCAGGCTAGCACCAAACCCACATCAAGCCTGCAGCCGGTGACGACAAAAGACCGAACCGAAGGCAATATCGGTCAACAACTCCCAGGCTTGTGGTAATCATGGCAAAATATGTGAGGACACTCGGCCTAACAGCGATTATAGTATTTTTTATCACAGCTCTGGTTTCATGCGACAGGCCGGCTCCGAAACATACCACCGATCGCTTCTCGCTGTATACAACTCGGGAAAACGGCGCTAAAAGGCTTGAAGGTTCGTCCCAGCCAGCTATCACAGAGAATAAGGCGTTTTCTCGGGAAGCTCCCCTCGAGACAAATCGAGTGTCGCTAAGAAAAGTCCAAACAGAAAAAATTACGGGTTACAAATTGCCGGCCGAGTACTTTATTCTGTCTTCTAAGCGTTTCCTAAACGCTGTGACTGCTGTTACCCTGCCCCCTGATTATTATTCGAATCCTACTAAAACATATCCAATGGTACTGGTTTTTGGAGGAGCTGGCGAATCCGTTAAGCCACCTAAAAATGGTGCACTAGCCTGGATGCATTATTACAAAATGGATGAGGCAATCCGATCCCTAGAAAGGGCAAAACTCCAGCCTGGTGACTTTAGAGGCCTTGTTACTCCCGAAGAACTTGAACGTTTTAATCGTGAACTCCAGGAACATCCTTATCGCGGTGTGATAGTGGCATGCCCTTACTCACCACCCCTATCGTTAGGTAGATCTGTGGATCCCCCAGATTACGAGGCTTATTTTATCGAAGAGCTCGTACCAGCACTGCTCAGTCAATACCGAGTCTCCAACGGAAAGCTCGGCATAGACGGGGTTTCCAATGGCGGGGCTAGGTCGATCTATTACGGATTCAAGTACCCTCAGATGTTCATGGCAATAGGCGCAGTCCAAGGGTCGTTCAGCCCGTTCATGGACCTCTATGAGGACCTGATCAAAAAGAACGGTGAGATCCTGAAAATAAAGGCGATCCAACTTATCACAAGCGATCGCGATTCCATGCGTATGTCTGTGCAGAACATGCACGAATTGCTGAACCGATACGATATTCCCCATCGATATCTCAGGATGACGGGGCCTCACGATTATGTGTTCAATCAGGGACCAGGGTGCATCGGCCTCCTGGTCTTTCACGACAACATCCTACATTCCGAATTTACTGGAAAAAAAATCCACTAAAAACACCTGCGAATTCTTTCGTTCTCTCTTCATTTAGCGAGGTGCAAAGTGCCTTTTTCTGAAGCACAGTCTATTTTACAGCAAGCCTATCATGACAAAATGTTCACGGCTGCAGTTGCCTGTGTCGCCATTGAGGATCGTCAGGTCTTTTTAGAAGCAATCGGCACACTAGGCGGGCCAGGAACTCCTCCCGTAACAGCCCACACGCTATTCGACCTGGCATCTTTGACAAAAGTCATTGCCACGACCATGGCTTGGGCTTTCCTTGCGTCAAAAGATCCCTCTGTTCTCGACACACCAATATCTTTTTGGCTGGACGCTGTTCCGGCCGACAAACTAGAAATAACGCCTCGTCTGCTCCTGGCTCATGCATCCGGACTTCCCGCGTGGCGGCCTTACTACCTAATGTCTCTGCCCCAAAAGCCAATGGATTACGTGATAGCAAAAATTTTGTCCGAACCTTTGGAGTATCAGGTGGGAAAAGAAACCCTTTATTCTGACCTAGGATTCATACTCCTGGGCCGGCTGCTCGAGGTTGCCACTAGGCAGGATTTACAACTACTTTGTAAAAAATTTATCTTTGAACCATTGGGGCTGCAATGCGATTTGACGTTTCTACCCGAGCCTAAAGCTCAACCTACTGCATGGACCAGATTCGACGAGCCATTCAAAGGGGCAGTTAACGATCTCAATTGTAGAGCTTTGGGAGGAGTTACGGGTCATGCCGGACTCTTCGGAACAGCCTCGGGCGTCACCCGTATGGGCCAGCATTTCCTGCAGAGCCTTACCTCTTACAACGGCTTTTTGAAAAACGAGACAGCTCTCACGTTCGCTAAACGGGCGGGAATATCCGCGGATTCCACAAGAGCACTCGGCTTTGATACACCATCGGAATCGGATTCATCCAGTGGCCAGTATTTTTCTCCTTCGAGCCTTGGGCACACGGGTTTCACGGGAACATCTATCTGGCTAGACCCCGAAAGGCGTGTCATCGTTACCTTGCTCACAAATCGTGTAATAATGGGCGAGGCAGACCTAAGAATTAAAATGTTGCGCCCTATGTTTCATGACGCAATTATGAAAGTAGTGGGATAGTCTTTTCAAAACCTAGTCTGATGCCAGGACCCCAGCGGATTCATCTAGGCCCAAACAAAGCGGTGCCAATACGCACAAGCGTAGCACCCTCCTCGACCGCCACTTCAAAATCACCGGTCATGCCCATTGAAAGTTCGCCCATCTCCTGAGTCAACAAGCCATCCTTTGTCATCCGATCTCGCAGCTCTCGTAGTGCAGCAAAAAAAGGTCGCGCCTTTTCTGGCTGGTCAAAGAAAGGCGGCATGGTCATTAGTCCCATTAGTCTTAGGTTCGGTAGCTCTCTAACCACGGTTACCAATCTATCGACCTCTTGTAGCGATGTCCCCGATTTTTGGGGCTCTTCGCCTACATTTACCTGAATCATCACCCCCAATTTACGCTTCAGCTCTCCGGCCAGGCGATTAAGCGCGGCCGCAAGATTTTCATCATCCAAAGTCTCTATCACGTCAAACAGTGCCACTGCCTTTGCCGCTTTGTTTTTCTGGAGGTGGCCTATCATATGGTAAGCCACCTCGAGCCCCAGCACCTCTGGTTTTTCGCTGATAGCCTCTTGAACGTAATTGTGACCTATGATGTTTATTCCAGAATGGATAGCCTCTATTATCTTGACCTTGCCTTGCCCCTTTGCCGCCGCAACTATCTTAATCTCTTGAGGGCTTCGACCAACCCTCCGCGCTGCCTCGCTGATCCTTTCCTTTATCAACCGCAGATTATTCGCAATCATTTTCCAGCTATCCTTTTTAAAAGAGACGAAAAATGCTGAGCTCTGCGAGGTCTTTCACCACTTCACACAGCGGGAGCCCCACAACGTTGGTATAGGACCCTTCAATCCTTTTGACTATAGCTGCTCCTAGACCCTGAACCGCGTATGCGCCGGCCTTATCCATAGGCTCGCCGGTGTTAACATAGTTCGCAATCTCTGAACGGCTCATACGCCTTATAGAAACTCGGGAACGTACATATCGCGATCGCCTTAGGTGTGGCAAAGTGTTATTACACAATGTGTACCCCGTCAATACTATATGGCTCCGACCCGACAGCTTGCACAGCATCGCCTCCGCGTGATCCCTGTTTGCTGGTTTGCCCAGAATTGTTCCGTCTAAGACCACAATGGTGTCGGCTCCGAGTATCCATCTGTCGGGATAGACTTCAGAAACATCGCTGGCTTTTGTCTTGCTTAATCTGAGCACGTGATGCTCAGGACTCTCGCCCTCGATAACACATTCATCAATTTTAGAAGGCACTATCTCGAATGGCACACCGACTGCCTCAAGCAGCTCCTTTCGCCTAGGAGACGACGACGCTAGTATGAGAGGCGTTAACTCTGTCAAACCAGGCTCCAAGTTTGTCTTAGGAAAATTTCTAGACACGTATTTTCCTCCACCATCACGGAATAACAAATGATATTGGCTCAAGGTATTACTATATTGCAACAAAATTGATTTGCATCTGGACACAAGCCAGCAGTCCTGCTAAAAGATTCAACTTCGTTCTCATTGAAAAGGAGGCAACTTTGAAAAGGCAAATTACTTTTTTAACACTCTTAGTTTGCGCCGCGCTGCTACTGGGCGAGGCAATAGCCCAAGGAGGCAAAAGAATGAAGACAAAATCAGGTTTGATAGTGGAATTCCTTCAGGAAGGCAAGGGGCCGTTGCCCGCCAAAGGACAGACAGTAGTGGTTCATTACACCGGAACACTCCTCAATGGTCAAAAATTTGATAGTTCCCGTGACCGAGGACAGCCATTCGCCTTTGTCCTCGGCCAAGGACAGGTCATCAAGGGTTGGGATGAGGGACTAGCCCTAATGACCGTCGGCTCTCGCGCTAAACTGACCATACCACCTGAGCTCGGCTACGGAGCACGAGGAGCTGGGGGTGTCATACCACCAAATGCTGTTTTGGTGTTTGATGTGGAACTACTAGATGCAAAGTGATCTCGCTCGCGAGGGTGGTCGTATTGATTAATCAGGCGAGTATCTTATACGAAGACATTCTAGAGCCTTAAAATTTACGCACCCTCAGCCCCAAAATTCAGAGGGTGCGTGATTCACAAACCAGTAAACGACACAAGGCGTGGCAACAAATGAATGACATAATGACTGCTACAATATTGGGCTTGATTGAAGGTGCAACGGAATTTCTCCCGGTCTCTTCAACAGGACACCTCATAGTGGCGGGACATTTGCTTGGATTTGTCGGTCCAATTGCTGACTGTTTCGAAGTGTTCATTCAACTGGGTGCCATCCTGGCAGTCGTCGTGCTTTATTGGAGGCGATTCCTCAACCTGATACCCGGGATTAAGCCATCGTCTAACGCTTCCACGACCTTCTCAGGTTGGCGCGGGATATCTATGCTCGTCATTACAACCGCTCCGGCACTCGTTATCGGAGCCATAGCTCACAAGGCTATAAAAACACATCTATTTTCGCCGCTAACGGTCGCCATAGGGCTTGCAGTCGGGGCCGTCGCAATCCTTTTGGTGGAAAAATATAAACCGAATCCCTCTACCCACTGTCTGGATGAAGTAACGTATCCCCAAGTCTTGGCAGTGGGAATTTGCCAGTGTTTCGCGATGTGGCCTGGCATGTCCAGGTCCGCATGCACGATACTGGGGGGGCTGCTTTCACGAATGGATCGTACAGTCGCGGCGGAATATTCCTTTCTCGCAGCAGTACCCGTCATGCTGGCAGCTGTATCCTACGACCTTTACAAACACTGGTCCATTTTGAGGTATGAAGATCTTGAGTTGTTTCTGGTTGGATTTGCGGTGTCCTTTGTATCCGCAGTCGCTGCGGTAAAGACTTTTATCGGACTGGTTCAGCGGTGGTCACTTACCCCATACGCCTGGTACAGGCTGGCGATTGCGCCCCTCATCTACCTGTCCATACGCTGATACATAAGTTGAACAGTAATTAGATTATCCCTAGGATTCGGTCTGTTGATTGATTTCGTCGCTGAAAATATCAGCGTACTTCAAAATCCAATCTATGACAGCATCCATTCCCAGGTCTCTTCCAGCCTTCTCCGATTCTATCCACTTGTGGCGATCTATCTCTCGCCTCTGTAACTCTAAGTATTCTTTGAGGTCCATTTCCATCTACGATTATCTAAGTTGAGTCGTCCGCTCTTTTCATGTTATATTGCTAAAGCGTAGTATTAGTCACCTCGGAGCTCATTGTCAAGGCAATTCTATAACCGCGTAAAGCACTGAGCCCGACTCGGGAGGACACGATGACCAATCCCATTGCAAAGCTTCACGAATTAGGGCAGTCCGTATGGCTCGACAACCTAAGCCGAGATCTGCTCCGATCGGGGGAGCTGAAAAAACTCATAGATCAAGATAAAGTCTCAGGAATAACCTCCAATCCCACCATCCTCGAGAAGGCAATCAGATCTGAGAAATCCTATGATCCCGACGTCCATGTATTAGTGGACAGAGGTATGAAGATTCAGGAAATTTACGAAGCTATCGTTGTGTGTGATGTCCGTGAGGCAGCGGACATGCTCCGAAATATTTACGAAGATTCCAAGGGGGCAGATGGATATGTCAGCCTGGAAGTGTCACCCCACTTAGCATACGACAAGGCTGCCACTGTGCAAGAAGCTCGCCGACTCTTTGACGCCATCGACAGACCCAATGTAATGATAAAAGTTCCAGGCACTCGACCAGGAATGGAGGCGGTCAGCGATCTTATAGCCTCTGGTGTCAATGTAAATATAACGCTCATCTTCTCTCTCGAACAAACCATGGCAGCGGCTCAAGCGTACGTCGAAGGGCTGCACAAATGGGTTCTAACCGGCGGGGAAGCCTCCCGGCCGGCATCAGTGGCATCGATCTTCGTTAGTAGGATTGACACCGTCGTAGATCAGCTGCTGACAGACATCACTAACCACAACGCCCAATTGGAGTCAAAGGGGCTTCTGGGTAAAACGGCAATTGCAAACGCTCAGCTCGCCTATGCTATGCATTCAGAGTTTTTTGAAGGGGCTCATTTCGCCACTCTGAAGGCCAAAGGTGCACAAAGCCAGAGAATAGTATGGGCCAGCACAAGCACCAAAAATCCAGCCTATTCTGATATCTATTACGTTGAAAATCTCGTCGGTGTCGGCACCATCAATACTATTCCACCAGCTACACTGAATGCCTACAGGGATCACGGAAGTCCTCGGATCGTATTAGGCCATGACACAGCATCGGCACGTGAACATCTTGACAGACTCGAAGCCCTTGGCATCGACATCGTTGCCATAATGGACCGGCTTCTTGCCGATGGATTGTCGGCGTTTGTAGATTCGTATGAAAGTCTGTTGCAGGAAATCTCTCACAAAAGGACACGCCTAATCAGAGGTTGGGGGCATAGATCAGCATCCCTAGGTCTTTTACAAAAAAACGTGGATGCCACACTTGAACGTTTGGATAAAGAAGAATTGTCCCAGCAAATTTGGAACAGAGAAACGTCGCTCTGGTCTGAAGATCCTGCAGCGTGCAAAGAAATAAGCCAGCGATTAGGTTGGCTCAACATAGTAGATACCATAAGCAGCGAAACCAGTAAGTTAAAAGAATTCGCCTCTAAACTTGCCGCAGAAGGATTCTCGTCCGCAGTACTGCTAGGCATGGGTGGAAGCAGCTTAGCTGCTGAGGTTTTCCGCGACTGCCTTGGAGCCCAAGAAGGCTTTCTAGATGTCATAGTTTTGGATACCACCGTGCCAGACACGGTCCTGAGAATAGAACGGTCATTAGACCTGCGCCAAACCCTCTTTATCGTGGCAAGCAAGTCCGGTGGAACCATAGAAGTAGTATCCCTTTATAAGTACTTCAGGAAGAAAATGGAAGACATGGCTGGCGAGGATCCCGGCCGCCATTTCATAGCCATCACCGACCCAGGCACTAGCCTGGGGAAACTCTCAGCTCAACAAGGTTTTAGGCGCACTTTCCTCAATCCTCCAGATATCGGAGGTCGCTTTAGTGCTCTGTCGTACTTCGGCCTCGTACCAGCAGCTCTATTGGGTGCAAACCTAGACCTCATGCTAATGAGGGCTGCTCAGGCGGTTGAAGCTTCCGGCGCTTCTGTGCGGGCTCTCGAAAGTCCTGGAACATGGCTCGGCGCGATAATGGCTGAAGCTGCCCTTAATGGCAGAGACAAATTAACCTTTATCATCTCACCTAAAATAGCGTCATTCGGACACTGGCTCGAACAACTTATCGCTGAAAGCACCGGCAAAGTGGGCAAAGGTATCATTCCCATCAACGGTGAGCCAATCGGAATGCCGGAAAACTACGGATCAGACAGACTTTTTGTTTATATGAGGCTGGATGCAGAGCCTGGCTACGATGAACAAGTTTCAAGCCTAGAAAAGGCAGGCCATCCCGTGGTCACCTTGAGGCTTCACGGACCATACGACATTGGACGCGAAATCTTTCGCTGGGAATACGCCACCGCAGTGGCAGGAGCCATATTGCGCGTAAACCCTTTTGATCAACCCAATGTCCAAGAATCTAAAGACATGACCAAAGAAATCCTGCAGACATACGAGAAAGATCGCAAGCTGCCAGATCAAGATTATGTCTCCCCCGATGCTCCAGACTTCGCACAGCAGCTGAGTAACTTCTTGGCACAGACCGGAGAAGGTTCCTACGTGGCGATCAATGCCTTCATCGACCCAACCCCGGAAAACACATCCCAGCTGCAGAAAATGAGGAAGCTCATCCGAGATCATTACAAAGTCGCCACTTGCCTCGGATTCGGGCCGCGCTATCTTCATTCTACCGGCCAACTCCACAAGGGGGGGCCCAAGAAAGGACTGTTCTTACTAATTACCTCTGAAGATAAGGAAGACATCAATGTTCCGGGCGAACATTATTCACTAGCCGTGCTCAAGACTGCTCAAGCACTCGGCGACCTAAACGCGCTGAAAACCAAAGGTTCGCCTGTTATGAGGATTCACGTCAAATCGGAATCACAATTGGAAACCTGTGCTCGTTCATGCGAGGCTCTGAAATGAATTCAAATGGGTTCAAGCTCCGAACCAAAACCGAAGCTTCGGAATATCAAAAGCGCATCGATCAAATAGATTCCGTTATCCTCTGCCTAGCAGAGGCAGAGAGGCTTGTCGCTAATTTGGGTAAGTCTCTTCTAAGAGATATACCAGCAACTGCCCAAAAGACTGTTGACGCAAAAATCTCCAAAAAGCCAGCCTGGGAGGGCATTGAGTGTTTTCGTATAGAGAAGAGGGGATACACATACATGGTTGGTACATTCGCCCATGGTGACAAAGAAGCTCGGTTCAGCAGACCCAGGCAAAAAGGCTGATCAGTCATAGCGATACTCTGAGCTAAAGCGGATTGGTGCAAGTTTTGTTCTATCATCGCTACTCGGACATGAGCATCCGTATTTTTCCATAGCTTTTACAACGTCAAGAGAGGTGAAATTGGGACTTGTTTCCATGAGAGGTGCCCGTTTACAGCGATACAGCCGCCGGCAAAACAGGCAGTTTAACTTTTGGCTTGTGCCTCCTAGCAATGAAAATAGTCTTGAAATTGAATAAGGGCTTTTATAGTAATTTCAGGCACCGCTAAATATCTCAGCTTACTCCCCCGTGTCGTGTATCACGACTGTCATTGCCCCGAGCCACGCAGGCTACCACTGTTGCTATTACCGATGTATTTTGCTAGCTGAGCCCCCCTGGGTGTGCCGCATCTTCTTTCCGATGTCCTTGACCATCAGCCAGCTCTTGCTGCCTCATCTAGCCAAATAGTAAAGTACCTATCTGATAAACCGCCACGGACAATGAGAAAGCAAAACCCACTGATCCTAAGAGTACAAAGATCGCCCAACTCCAACTAGACTCGCGGACAATAGTGACCAAGGTGGCCATACATGGCGCATAGAACAATATGAATACGTACAGACTCAATATCACCGGCAATGTATAAGTAGGATCTGACGCAAGCCGCTGGCTCAGCGAAAAATTCTCTTCCGCTTCAGATGTATTCATCGAATAAGCCGTGGCCATGGTGGATACAAACACTTCCTTGGCCGCGAATGCACCTAGCAAAGCGATGTTCACCTGCCACGGAAACCCTGAAAGCCGAGAAATAGGTTCCAATGCCGATCCTATCCGTCCAGCTATGGAATAGTGCAGGGCTGTCTCTTTTTGCCTGGCATCCAACTCCTGGAGTCTCTGCCTCAGCTCTTCCTTCGCAGCTGACCGATTACCGTAGCCTTCATTGTCAATCATCTCCAACTGCCTGGTAAGCTGCTGACGTTCTTGGTCAAACCTATCAATGACCTCTTGTGGTAGTTGCGGAAAGGTCATTAAGGCCCACATAATAACCGATATCCCAAATATGAGAGTCCCCGCCTTGCTCACAAACTGCTTAACCCTATCCCAAGTGTGGATGACAACGCCCCTTATTGTAGGCAGACGGTACGGCGGCAATTCCATCACAAAAGGCGTTGAAGGTCCCTTAATCACCGTCCATCTCAACAACCGCGCTGTTATTAAGGCAGCCGCCCACGCAAGTATCACCAGTGAAAGCATCACCAGCGAGGGATACCTCGGAAAGAAAGCAGCCGTAAGTATTATATAAGCTGTTGTCTTAGCCCCGCAGACCATAAAAGGGGCGGTGAAGATAGTAGCCAGCCGCTCTCGTGGGCTACGTAGAGTCCTGGAGCACATCACGCCGGGAACCGCACAACCTCCTGGTATGCCTCCTGACATAATAAAGGGCATCGCAGACGCTCCGTGCAATCCGAAAACCCTGAAGACTCGGTCTAACATGTAGGCAATCCTGGCCATGTAACCCAAGTCTTCGAGAAACACCAGCATGGCAAACATGATCAGTATCAGTGGAGTAAAGCTGAGCACAGCTCCTACTCCGTCAATAGCTCCCTTAACCAGCAGCGACTGCAGCAGACCGGGCCCAACGATATATCCCACCAATGCCCCTAGCAGGCCAAACCCCTTTTCCATCAAGCTCTGCGGATACGATCCAACATGAAAGGTAATATAAAACATGAGCCACAGTACGATTAGCATTAGCACAGGTCCCACGACGCGATGGGTCACCACTCGATCGATCTGATCAGAAACGTCGAGCCGCAGGTCCTGTGTCCTCGTGAGAATGCCACGGCGCAAGATGGAGTTTATGAACCCGTACCGATAGTCGGCAATTAGTGCCTCTGGATATGTGCTCAGTGTTTTCTCTGTGTGGCGCCTAATTTCCTCCACCATGGCCTTGAGTTCGCTGCTTAGATGTCCTCTTTGGTCCCCTTGCTCAATGATTGTTTCGTCATTTTCGAGATATTTGACCGCAATCCACCGAGCCGGATACCGTTCCGTCATGAAACCGGCAGCCTCAATCTTTTTTACCATCTCCTTTATCACTGGATCTAAATCGTGGCCGTATGAGAATACTAATGGTTTCCAAGACCCATTAGATTTCTCGGCAAGCTCGACCACCGCTGCCATCAATTCACGCTTGCCCACCCCAATACGAGCAACACATTCAACGACCGGGGTGCCCAGTGCTTCGGCAAGCTTCTTCGAGTCTATGCGAATGCCCTTGCGCCTCACCTCATCCATCATATTAAGCCCTATTACGGTAGGAACGCCCATCTCCAAGAGCTGAATGGCTAGGTACAGACTTCTCTCCAACGACGATGCATCGACCATGTTGATTACCACGTCTGGTCGTTCATCTACGATCACGTTTCTCGCTACTATTTCTTCCGGGGAATAGGATGTAAGGGAATAGGTGCCAGGGAGATCGACGAGCTTTATGTGGTGGTCGTTAAAATGATAAGTCCCTTCTAGCCTCTCAACCGTGATCCCGGGGTAGTTACCCACTCGTGCCGCAGCCCCTGTAATGGCATTGAACATCGTGCTTTTGCCGCAGTTAGGCTGACCGGCCACAGCAACGGTGATCACGCGACCCATGTTTAATTTTCCGTCTCAACCATTATGTGGTCAGCCTCGCTGTTCCTAAGTGTCATCGTAAACCCTTTTAGTCGGATCGCAACAGGATCCCTAAGCGGGGCACGCCCGACCACCATAATTTCGGTGCCTGGGACTAGACCCATGTCGCGAATGCGCCTGCCTAGTTCACCATTGGCGTTGACGGCTTTGATTCGGCCCCTTTGGTTTACCTTCATTTTTCTGAGAGGAGTTAACATGGTGTCCATTTCCTTGCAACAGGGCTTTTTATATGTACTGTGCGCCGCGAAACAATAAGTTTCACTACGCAGACTTAAAATAATCATACCTGATTGAATTAGCCAAGTCTAATATAATGTGTCAAGTAAAAAAATGACACCTATCTTGAAAGGCATTTAATCTTAAATTTCGCGCCACGCGATAGCTTATGGCTGCGAATTTTGTGATAATGCAGCTGACAGGTAATTCCATGGACGCAAATGTTAGCTAATAGCCATTTCCTTGGGAGATTTAAGCCATAAACATAGGGGCCAATGCCTGGGTTTTTAATTATTTGGGAATAGTAATCCTTGTACACCCAAAGTTGCGTTCGGTTAAGCCAGGGTGCTGTTATGATAAGGTTGTCCTTTGGGGCATAAGGCCTTAATATCATTCTGAGGTTTCTCGCGATTTCGATTCTTGGAAAGGATCGAAACGGTGCTGGACCTGGAGGTCAGTGGATACACGATGAGAAACAACGAGGACATCCAGATACTCTTGTTGTGTTGTGCTCATGCCGTTGAACAACGGAGCCGCAACAGAGATTCTTCGATCTACACGTAACATGCTGTCAACGATCTGTCTTAGATCAGGCCGGTGATACTTGTTGTATCCCCTCGTAATCACAAAAGGATGGCCGTGATACCCGTCCCGATAAACATCATAATCTCCATAAACTGCCACGCTTGTGGTGTCATGGTGAACACATCGCGTACTAATACCATACCGTCTCACCGCATTCATGGCCACGCTTCTAAGAACAAACCCGTCCCCGCTTCAAAAATGGCATCCATGGTCCGTCCCACCAAGTCTTCGCTGAATTTGCTGGGAGGAATGTCCTTACCGAAGAGAAGCTCCATGTCCTGATGCAGAAAGTTCTGTTCCAACTTGTAAAGAGGGCTTCTCCCGGAAATCGTATCCAAAATCAGGGCCAGCACACCCTAACCGGACTCTGACGCACTATTAGAGGGGCACAACCTATTCACCTCCTCCACGATCCCCAACCTCTTGACATACGACGCAACGATCGGTAGAAAACTCAAGTCGCTCGCTCGAATCTTCTCTGGCCGGCCTGGCATGGGGCACCTCCATCCGGTAATTAGCTGCCTCATTATCAGAATTTTCCACCCTTGTCGCGGCTTTTTTTACAGGACACAATAATCCTCGAACACTCGCGGGAAATTGTGCGGAATGTAAGATATTAATGATGGTAATAAGCGGATAGACTCTTCGAGGATTCTTGGGGTGGTATTCGTATGGTTGATGCATAGGTCGAGTAGGCGTACGTTCCTGGAGTCACTATTTGTAGTTGGTTTATGATGAATGATAATTATAGCAGCAGGTTATAAATATTATATTATAGAATGGTTAATTTTCTAGGAGACGTACTGTTTGTCGTAATTGACGTATGACGAGTAGGGAAGGGGAGCGAGATGTAGAAAGATTTTATGCTTTTTTCCGTGGGGATGGTTGGTGAATTTCAAGTTACGTTAAGACGCTAAACAAAATTCGACCTCCATTTTGCTAACAACTTTTTGGGGGTCTGGTCTTAATGATCCCGGTAGGTTAGTGGAGCGGGAAACGGGATTTGAACCCGCGACTTCAACCTTGGCAAGGTTGCACTCTACCACTGAGTTATTCCCGCGCCTGTTTATCTTATAAACAACGGAACATTTGTTGTCAATGCTTTTCCTGTTTTCCTCCGTGATTGATAGAGGTGTCCAGCAATGACGAAAAGAAAAAAGCCCCTTTGCCAAACAAAGGGGCTTTTACAAGGAATCAAACGGCGCTAAACAAAGGGGCCATTCTGTCTGCGTTTTTGTAGCTGTCGCGCCATCTCAGACAGGGCCTGATAGTTTAAGCCAGTTCGCGCATGAATTTTGTCCAAACTGCGAACCATAATCCTGCCGTCCGGCAGCATTTCCCGAATGAGCATCTCCTCAATATTGGAAGGCCTGTCCGGACCTTTCTTGAAAGGCATATAAGCTCCTTTCCATGCAAGAATGAACTCATAACCGAAGATGCAAAAATAGTACCACCATTGCGTGCTAGTGGCCACCGTAGGCTAAAGCATTTATTCAGGATCTAGACCTTACCCTTGTCAATTGCCTTCGGGGTGGCGTTTGGCTTAATTTAATCCGCTACCAATGTGTCGTTTTTGACCTTCGCCAGACGAGCGTTAACAGTTTTCTCGACAACACATGCAAGAAATTATGTTCTATAAGAATATTAACATCAGCGTGTAACAGAATTTTTAGCAACTAATACATAACAAATTAACTCTAATAATTTGACAGCACTGATAAGTTTTTATGCATATGATCAAAAATTACTCGGTAGTAATCCTGCGCAATACCGCTACAGAGTCCCCCTTGCGCACCATACCTCCCCGTTTAACCCGGGCAAATATACCTTGATTAGGCATGATGCACTCACCCAGTCGATTGTAGATAGCGCAGCGCGTGTGACATTCTTTGCCTATTTGTGTGATCTCCAGAAGTACTGTATCTCCCACGCAGACTAGGTCCCCTGGAACCACGGCACCCAAATCCACCCCTTGGGTCGTTAAATTCTCTGCAAAGCTTCCTGGAACTACTTCAAAACCTCTTTCTTTCATTGATTGAACCTGTTCCATGGCAAGTAGCGATACTTGTCTATGCCACGGTCCGGCATGGGCGTCCTGTTCCAGACCGTAATCCTCCAGGACCAGTGCGGACTCAACCTCGGTTTTAGGAGTACCCTTTTTCTTGCTCACACATACGGCCGCAATAACGCCTTTGGCTATCGATTGAGTTCCTTCCAAGGTTTTTTCAGTCTGGCCTGACACTAGTCTTCCTCTTCTGTCCGTTTACCCGAGGCTTCTATAATCTTTTCACTTATATTGGCAGGCACCTCTTCGTAGTGGGAGAATTCCATTGAGAACAATCCGCGGCCGGATGTCAGCGAAGTCAGATCCGATGCGTACTTAAGTACCTCAGCCATAGGCACCTGTGCTTTGATAACCTGGTTGCCGCCACGTGCATCCATGCCGCTTATTCTTCCTCTGCGGGAATTTAAGTCGCCCATAACGTCGCCCATGCAATCCTCCGGCACAATGACCTCAAGATTCATGATTGGCTCTAGCAACACTGGGTTCGCCTGGAGTACCCCTTTCTTGAATCCTTTGGAGGCAGCTATCTTGAAGGCCTGTTCCGACGAATCCACATCATGATACTTGCCGTCGAAAACTGTGACGCGGACGTCTATTACAGGATATCCTGCCAAGGCCCCCCCTGCCATAGCCTCTACGACGCCCTTCTCGACTGCCGGTATGTATTGCCTGGGAATGACACCACCAACTATCTTGTCCACAAATTCAAAGCCCTGCCCTCGCGGCAATGGCTCCAGTTCAAGCCATGCCACAGCGAATTGCCCGCGGCCGCCAGTCTGTTTTTTCAGCTTTCCTTCTACCTTGGCCTTACCCCTTATTGTTTCTTTATAGGGGACCTTAGGAGTTTTGAGGTTTACGTCCACACCGAATTTTCGTTTAAGTTTTTCTACCGTTACTTCGATATGCACCTGCCCATTGCCTGAGATTAGAAACTCGTTCGTCTGAGGATCGCGTGTCACAGATAATGTTGGGTCTTCCTCAGAAAGCCGCGCAAGGCTCTGGGTGATCTTTTCTTCGTCCCCTTTTGCCTTTGGTTCTATCGCGAAGGAGATAACAGCCTGAGGTAGTGAAACAGGCTCGAACACTATGGGGGCCCGTTCGTCACACAATGTGTCGCCAGTTAGAGTTTCCTTCAATTTGGCAACGGCCACTATATCACCAGCCTGGCATGCCTCGATGGGCTTTTGCTGTTTTCCCTGGATGACAAGTAACTGACCAAAACGCTCTTTGGTGCCTCGGGTGGCATTAAAGAAGTTCGAGTCAGCCGAGAGCTTGCCTGAAAAAACTCGGAATATCGAAAGCCTTCCAGCATAAGGATCAGCAACGGTCTTGAAAACATAAGCGCTAAAAGGTGCCTCAGGATTGGGGTCTCGTTCTTGTGGCTCGCCTGTGGGTGAGAAACCCCTGACTGGAGGCATGTCTGCCGGCGAAGGGCCTGCGTCAATGATTAAATCTAGGATTGGCTGAATAGCTTTGTTTGTAGCTCCGCTGCATGCAATAACCGGCAAGAACATCCGCTGCAACACCCCTGACCTAAGCGCGTCGGCTAGTTCTTCAGCGCCAAGTTCCTCTCCCTCTAGGTAACGTTCCATGAGCCGGTCATCGACCTCTGCCAAGTCTTCGATGAGAACCTCGCGCCGTGAATTCACCTCTTCCACGAGGTCCTCTGGAATGTCCACCTTGGCCATGGATCGGCCATCCCCCTCAAATTTGTAGCCCCTCAAGGAAAGCAAATCTACAATACCAGAGAAGTTTGCCTCCCTTCCTATGGGTACTTGAAGCACAACAGGTTTGACCCCGAGCATTTGTTTTGCATCAGCCACTACCTTGTCAAAGTCAGCCCTTTCGCGATCCATCTTTGTCACCACCAGCATCCGTGGCATCTGATTTTCTTCGATTGCGTTCCACACTTTTTCGGTCAAGGGCTTTACAGAATCCACTGCATCAACGACGAGAATGGCTAAATCAGCAGCTCTCAGAGCTGAATAGACCTCTGATGCGAAATTTGGGTCACCTGGCGTGTCCAATATAGTGATTTTTTTCTTCTTCCACTCGATACTGAAAAGACTCATGCTTATTGTTATAGCCCGCTTCACTTCCTCCGGCTCAAAGTCTAAATTCGAGGTCCCATCGGTAACTTTACCAAGCCGGTCTACAGCACCGGCATTGAAGAGCATAGCCTCGCACAAAGTCGTCTTGCCCGACCCTGCATGGGAAACAACCGCCACATTCCGTACTTCCTCAATTTTGTACAGCTTCATTGCACTACCTCGTGGAGCGGGCATACGGGTTGATACCGGCGCCCGATTGATTATCCGTAAAACTGTAAGTTAAACACGATTCTGGATTCGTGGTCAAGACTTAAAAATGCCGGATGAAAAAGTCGTTTTCTGACTACTTGAAGACAACATTTCCAAACATACTCCCGCCACATACACAGGATCGAGCTCGTCCATACACCGCCTGTCATGACAGACCCTCTTTCGGCATCCAAGGCAAGACAGTTCAATCCTGCGTAACACGCGATGCCCAATTCCATAGGGTCCGACCTTTGCCGGGTCCGTGGGACCGAATAATGCCAACACAGGCGTACCAACGAAAGCAGCTATGTGCATGGGCCCTGAATCAACACCTACGTAAAGGTCTGATAGGCTTAGCAGCGCAGTGGATTCTCGCAAAGTCAACAATCCAGCAGCTATTAAACAGTCTGTCCCTGATGCCTTCTTTATGTCTTCGGCATACACGCGGTCTTGAGCCGCTCCCCCGATGACAATATTCGTGTCACTCTGTCTCTTCAATATATCACAAATCCTTGCCCAGCCTTCCACTGTCCATAGTTTGGTACCCCAGCGAGCGCAGGGATTAATGTACACCAACCGGCCGTGACCAACGAGACCGTTTGCGTTCAGCAAACGCAGGACGCGCTCTCGCTGCGCCTCAACTACTACGATCCTAAAGTCTTCCTGTTTGGGCTCAACCCCCAAGTAACGCGCAAACTCCAGATTTTTATCCACCGCATGAACAAGGCGCGGTGGGCAAGTAACATGATCGTTTTGGAAAAACGTGTTGAGCTCTCTAGCGTCAAAGAAACCTACCCGAAACGCTCGTTTAGCCGCCAAAGCAAACAGGCCGCTTCGGAAAGAGGCATGTAAATCCAAGGCAAGGTCAAAGGGAGCACAACGAAGCTTCCGACGTAGTTGACGTATCGTTGACAAGGTAGCCAGAGCAGCACGCCTGTAAATGCCTTTCCCCGCTGAAGGTTCACTGGTGGATGGTATGTTTATAGGAATGAGCTCATCTATGTCTGGGTCGTCTTCCAAGAGAGGGGCAAAAGCATTCTGAACAATCCAAGCCACATAACAGTTCGGGTACGTCCGCTTGATGGCGTGGACTAGAGGTAGGGTATGTACTACATCGCCCAGGGAACTGGGCTTGATTATTAAGATTCGCTTGTTGTTCAGGTCCATGGCGCCATGATCACTGTCGCCGATCTCTTCCTTGTCGCTGTGGGCGACGATCCCGCTGCGGTTCTGCGCCTTGAGGTGGCGTCCTCGGTCTCGGAGGCCTCCGTATGTCTTCGATCGCCACGCCCAGATAACCCCCTGGCACTACGGTAGTGGTAATCTCTCCATTATTCAGTATCGATAAAGTAACTTGGCTTGCATGTGAGAAGTCTTCCACAAGCTTTTTAAAGCCGCTGACTCTAAAACCCGTTTCCCCGCCGTATTCCATAATAATATCGCCAGCTACAACTCCTGCCTTGTCTGCTATGCTGCCTTTTTCAACGTCCACTACGCGTACGCCCGGGGACGTCTCCAGGTCGCCTAGCCGCGCTAGGATAAGCTTAGCACTTTGAGTGTCCCCAATTTTGCGAAACATTGCCAGGGCTTCCGTATACAGTTCCTTGCTCTTGTAGATTCTATTGCGTTCAGCATATATGCCGGCCAGGGTCGCTTTGACCCGGGCTATCCACATGGGATCATCGCGCTGCTCATATATTTTTAACGCTCCTTCCAGATCTTCCACTGCGGAGTCCCATTGTTGCTGCTGCGCGGCATACATGGCCTGTCTGAACAAAAGGATAGCGTCCCCATCGCTGGGCGGGAACAAAGCCTCTTGCTGAAGGTTCGCAGAATTATCGCCGGCCTCCTTTTTTCTCGCTGTCTTGACGCGAACTTCTTCAATATCCTCCAGGACAACCCGAAAGCCTAGATTCCAAAAACTCATTTCTGGTCCAGAGAACCCCCTAAACGCGCATCTCCCGTCAGCCGGGCTCGCAAACCAATTGCCTCCTTTATTCACCCGCGACACCCCTTTAGGCGGGCCCTTTGGATCTTCAAGGGGCGAACTCTCGAAGTAATTTCTGTCATAATAATCCTCGACCCATTCCATGACGTTCCCCGCCATATCATGGAGGCCGAAGGCGTTGGGCTGATAAGTTCCCACAGGCGATACATATTGATAACCGTCATCCACGGTCGTCAGGCTCTCGGGCAGCTTGGGGTTGCCATCGCCAAAGTTACAGTCGTGGTCTCCAGGCAGACGATTGCCCCACGGATAACGCACCCACGCCGCACCGCCTCTACAAGCCATCTCCCACTCAGCTTCTGTAGGCAGGCGATACACCCTTTTTTCTTTTCTGCTCAACCACCTACAAAAAGCCTTTGCGTCATTCCACGATACAAACACGACTGGCTGATCTTCAGCAATCTGCCACGGAACAGAATCCCATTTCATACCCTTTTGTGCCAGCCAACGCTCTTCCTTGTTACTCCAGATCATTCCTCCCTCGCCCTTTTCTGCATCTGTCTTATACTGCGTCTCTCGAACAAACTGCCTGAACTGCCCGACGGTAACTTCTGTAACCCCCATATAGAACGAGCGCGTTATCCTAACTGGATGAAGAGGAAGTTCGTCCTCGAACCATTGTTTGTGGCCTGCCCTCCAGGTTTTTTTGAAGGTTAGCCGCAGCCAATCCATCTCCTGTTTCAGGCTTCCCATCATGAATTCCCCCGCAGGGATACGAACGAAGGTCATACCGATACTGTTCGTGTAAATCTTCCTCTCTGGATATGCGTCAAGAACTGCTTTGAGACCCTTAAGTGACGAGAGCCATTCTAAACAATCACCATGCACATTCGTTCCTTTTTCACAATCTCGTATGACCTCAGATATTATTTCGGAAGCTTTAGAAGCGTCTCCCTGAGATAGGTATTGCCCAGCTTTTTTAACCGCATCCTGAGGCGCGATCGTGCCTGAAGGTACAGTGTCACCACCACCTCCTTTTTTTTCTGGTTGTGTGGCAGCAGCCATGAGGAGCTTAGTGGTTTGGTTGGTGAACTCGCCGATACCCAGTAAGCCATCACCGACAATGTTGCGTGAAATGACATCTATAAAGTCATGCAACTCGGAGGGGAATATGACCCGAGGAAACGCTTTACAATCATCGACGATCATGTAAACAATCAGGATTGCTACGAACAGGATGGCAAATTTTGGGGCAGGCCTTGACCGGAGTTTTGAGGCGTTCGGAGCCGAAGCAGATTCGGAAACAGCTTCAAAAGAAAGAAAGATTGGAGAACTACTTCTGTTCATAAAAAAATCCTTGACAAACATTAAATTCCAGAGAATCCTACCAAACCAGGCGTTTGAGTCAAGCCTGTGGCGAGACGGAAAACAGCCTAGCCGCTGCTATATCGAGTGGAAATCAAAAAAAAGGTTGACAATCCGTTGCTGCAGTGGTAGGCCTTTTTCATACGGAATAAAAACGTTTAGTGAAGTGTAATCGAGTTGAGAACGGGTTAGAACGTCTCTTATCTGAAGAGGAGGTAAAGATTTAATGAAGAGAATTGCATTAACAGTTGCGGTCATTGGTATGGTTATGTTGTTCGCGTCATTTGCCATGGCCAAATATGCTTGGGCGCCTTACGCAACATGGGGCGGATGGGCTTCCAGCAGCGGCTCGTCCAGCGGATGGTTTGGAAGTTCATCGAGTAGCGGTTATTGGCCGGCAAGCTCCTCCAGCAGCGGCTACACCTATCGCGTGGCACCAGCTTCATCGAGCAGCAGCGGCTATGCATACTGGTGTGTTCCGGCTTCATCGAGTAGTAGCGGCTATGCATACTGTGTTCCAGCCTCGTCGAGCAGCAGCGGGTACTACTGGCCGGCAAGCTCCTCCAGCAGCGGCTATTGGCCGGCAAGCAGCTCTTCCAGCGGTTGGTTCCGTTAAGAAGATAATTAAGAAGTTAAGCACACAATATGTAAAATCGATGGACGAGGCGACCACCTTGGAGGGTCGCCTCGCGTGCTATTCAATATGTTTGCCAAGAAATCAGTTTGTACCGGAGCTCTCCTCTACGCAGTGGTGACAGTTGTCATTACGTTCCTGTTCGGTTGCCAAGGAGAATCAAAGGTCCCCCAAGATCCGAATATCAGCAAATTGACCGGAGTCTGGCTCCTCACAGCGCGCGTAATTGATGGACGTGAACAGCCAGCTGATCAACGCATACTAAAACTCATTTTCACCGATAAGGGCGCTTTTTCCACAGAATTTAGAGGAGAAAAAGATCAACAATGGATACGCCCCGGTGGGGGAGTCTTCACTTTTTCTCCGCCACTCCTCACCCTGTACTGGGATTCCGGTTCCGTTACAACCCTTGCACTTCAAGAACTGGCAAAGGATCGCCTGCTGCTCCACCACGGTAGGAATTTTGTTCCTCTGAGAGATCAGGAACCTGATGAGATCTACCAGCGGCAGGCTATGGCGAATGCGCCTAAAAGGTACACAAACTGACAGCTAATGACAACAAGGCAACCTTAAATGACGTATCCCCGTAGAGTGTTTTCCCGCGGGTTCTCAAATATCAGTACACGGGTTAATCCAGTTCTTGTCCCCGGATAATGTCCAAGGAGGACTCCTGGCGGGACAGCGTTTCTTTGAATTAAAAGCGAATTCCAAGTGTTTTTTGGTTTCATCCTCACGAATTTGACAGCCACTAATATGGATCCGGATCAAGTCGGGATGAAATGAGGCAATAATCTCATTGCGAGGGGGCGTAAACTGACATTAAACCACGGTCACCGTCGCAAAGTAGGTGAACTAACCGGGACTGGCCGACTCGCAAAAAAAAATTCTGTTACTATTGAGAAGTAGATCAGAATGAAACACCAACGCGATTTCCCAAAAAATTGGTCTGATAATAACGAACTCGCTGAATACCGTTTTTATGGAGAATTGACTCTCTGTCCCTCCTGTTGTAATGAAAATGGTGCGGTCAGGGTATTTTCAAAGGCTTTGATCCCCGATCCCCAGAATGGAGACAACTTCGGTCGCAGTTGGGGATATAATGAGCCCAAGGAGTGAGAGTCAGGCGTCACGGGCCTACCTCACTGCCACGACAGTCGCAGATAGCGTGAAAGTTCCTAATGATACCGTTCCCATACCGCGAAGGAGTAATCCAATGACAAGCGATCGGAAAGCACATTGGACAGGGTTCTGGTTTGGGACCGTCGCAGCTCTCAGGAAGGGGTGGAAGGATTTGTTGTCCAGAATTAGGGGGGGCTATTCTCGAAACAAGAGCAGCAACGATATAAAGTGGTATTCGGGCACGTGGTGCATCGATGGCTGCCCTAACTGCCCATGCAAAATCGAATATGTCTCATTCGTCGGCGCATACGATACAAAGCATGATAAGTGGATATCGTTTCATACCGACGACGTCTGTCCATTCTGTGGGGCCCACCTGATTAATGCATGCCTGGCTTCCCAGCCGGATAAGTTGATGTTAGATTCAAAGAAAGAGATCGACCGAGGTGCAGTTGAGAGGATTCAGTTAGATGAGCGGAAGCAAGCCCTAAGGTGAATCCACATCTTCATGCTGGCTCACGCGGCTCTCTATAATTCTGTCGGTATAAATAGCCGTCCAAGCGGGACATACGAATACCAATTAGTTCCCTTCCACGTGGCCCACAACGAAAAATTCGTGTTCGAATTACGTCTTGTCACCATGAAAAGGTCCGCCAATGTCGTCCTTACCTGAGCGGAGACTCACGTTCTGATATTCCTACTGTTGTCGTATGAAAGGAAGAATCACGCCTTCAATTAGCTTTTAATTGCGGAGAGCGCTTAAAAGCGGTTTGTCGTGGTAACGAGCCTAGCCAAACGATTTCACCTTGTCTCGTTTACAAACGGGTTGAGGTCAGTAGTGTCTTGCTCATAGGCCTAGTCGATAATGTTATCATGGAGCCGGGCGTGCCCTAGCATCACAACTACCCACTCCTACGCCGAAACGCCCAGCCATTTTTACCTATAGTTCTGGCCCCATGCCATAGATGTTCGGAAGATTGTCGTTAAAAGCCCTTGAAACAGTTCAAGCTCCCTCCTGCGTAGTATTTAGAGGCTTTGACGATTGTAAGAGCCTTTTACTCGCTACACAATTGGTAGTCATCGGAGTGTTCGATTATTTGGACTCAGCCATTCCTTCTTGCTAAGCACCCTAGTGCCATTATGCACGCGCTACCGCCGGTATATTGATTATGTGCAATCCACCTTGCTTCTGCACAATAATATCCAGCGTGTCGTTCCTTACACCTAGAACCAGAGTTCCTGTGGCCGTGCCTCCTTCCATCCCAGTAATCTCTCGGAGCAGTTCAAGACCACGAGCGATGAAATGTGACGGACCAGTTGGTAGTGTGTAAGTCGTTTCGCCATAGACGGTCACTCCTTGATCCTTGTCAAGGGTTATCCTTACGGCTCTTTGACTAATAGCCTCCAGCAGATACAAAGCAATAAGTTTCAATGGCGCTTCGTCTGAATCTGTGCCTGGCTCTTCGTTCCATCCTGACTGCTCCCACCTTTCCAGGGCATCCCGGGGACTGAGGTGCATCTGACAATCAATCTGTTCTTGCAGCCGTTTGTGAGGATTTTCTGAATCCATCATGGTTATCTCTCCTCTCTTAAAGGGGACACACGCTAGTGACATGTGGCACAGGAAGTTGCTGAACAGCCACTGCAACTGGACTTACCGCTACTCGAAGTCTTAAAATCTCCTGCACCACTCTTAAAGTTACAGCATGACATGATTCGTTCCACCGGGCCCCCGCAAACGGGGCAAATTACCGAGTCGTTGCCAAATACAAGGGTCTCGAACGTGTTGTTACAGCTTGAACAACTATATTCGTAAATAGGCATACACTGTTACTCCTTAGCATTTTTTATAATAAAGATGCCCTCATCTAGAAAAAGATGCAAGGGATTGTCCCCATTACTTTGGAACAAAGGGTCTGCGAATCTTGTGAATATCTGCGGAATCTCTCAATACAAATTCTTGTAAGTGATGGTTTCCCCATCGAGAAACGTTAGCGTGCTCCCATTCTTCGTTTCCACATATTTGGCGGGCCTTAAAATGTTTTTCATAGCTATTTGAGTGTCTTTTCGTGCGTTGTCTGGATCAACTTTTTTCCACGAGAGCTCCCCGCTGTCGTACTGCACCCTGATTGCGCCTAAAGGGGATACCTCAGTTACGCGAGCAAATCCTGTATTAGCGAGTCTGCCTCCACAGCCGGCCGTCAATAACGTAATGTGGGCCACGATGAGGATGCAAAGGGAAGTGAACGTCCTCATAGTCTTATCCGTACCTAAGATTGCCATTTCAGATTTTCAATAATCTCTTATCATAACAACCACATAAAAGTCAACTAAATTGTTTTACTGTAAGCGCGTGTGTAAACCGACACCACATCAGCCGCAAACTTGAAAATTGAAAAACGCCAAACAAATTAACCTGAATGGATGTTGAACAAGTCCTGATAAGGTGTCGCCAAAAAAACAAAAAAAGGAGAGATGGCAAAAAGTTTGTCACATTTATCTGAGACCGTCGATAAGTGTAAGTGAGAGAGGAAACAACGGTGGAGAAAAGGCCAAGGCCTGAAGTACCACCTGACTTCAAGAATACCTATTAAAAATAAGAAAGGGAGGTATGGAAAAAATGAAGAGGTTTTTACAGATTGCCGCAGTAATAGTGGCTGCAGTTGCCTTAGTAGCACTCTTTCTTGGTTCGGTTCACGCCGGTGTGTGGTTCGTCCATGTGGTTTCTCCTACTGCTGTGTGTGCCCCTGTTGCGTGTGCTCCAGTCTTATGCACGCCCACGGTGGTCTGCACCCCGACCGTCAGCGTTCCTGCGCCGTGTTGCTGCGTGGCCACTCCGGTAAAGCCGAGTTACCCTAATAGGATAAGCTTCTGGACAGGACCAGCGAGGCCCGGTGGCGAACCCACCTATCATGAATACAACACCCAGACGGGGCAGTTCAACCAAATCATCGACGTAGGTCTTAACGCAAGTGGACAATCGGCGATACAGCTCAGCAACACTTCAGGGGGCTGGACAATCCTAAAAGATAAAGTCCGCTGACCGTAAACCATACAGGCGGGGAGTCAACGACGGACTGGCTGATAATTATGACCAGTCCGTCTTTCTTTATATCTCAGTCAGAAAATCAGTGGCCATCCTAGCCAAAAATCTGGAATAATAAAAGTCTTTAAATTTCTGTCAGAATAGAATGGTTTTCTAGTGCTATTTACATTAACCGGTCAATTCCCCTTCCATAGAGCGAAGGCCGAGACCGCCATGTAGTGGTCCTACTACTCGCAAAGCCTAACACTCGTTAATATGCAGACCTCATTCTGAGCATGTTCAGTGCGTGTCTCGCTTAACCTAGAGATGCGTGTCGAGTCTTAGTAATCAGTTAAAAATATTTGGCGTTACAATTTCCTAGTGGACCGCCTACTTAGCCATGGTCGTGTCTCCGTAATAATAAATTCATACATTTACCGGTACGTTCGCGTGTCCAAGAACAGATTGGGGCGGACCCAGGACTTGATGGGCGAACTACGTCATGGCTTCCAACTCTCTTAGGAATGACACGTGGAAACAACCCCCAAATTCAGGTTTAGTTTCAAAAGTCGCTACTGCGCCAGTCTAAGCTTGTCGTCTCTTCCACGGTGAAAGTCGCTCCAGGGTATGACCTAACCACCCAGCTCATAAAGTGATGCGGACATGGAGGGGAAAGTCAACGATAGCTGTGCGCGATATCGGACCTGCACAGAGAATCCTGCAGACCTTAGGGTGAGCCGCACCCGCTGAATAGATTCAATCTGGTTAGCTCTACTGAGCTGACGGCCACGGAGTCGATGACAGGCCAGCCAATACGCATGGATACTGTTGGTGAGACCTAGGAGGGGCAGCAGTGTCCTGACAGCGCGCATGAACGAAATCGCACCACAGGAGACTGCGAGGCATTGTTGCCCAACGCTTGAAAGGTGACGGGGACGAAACTCAATAGATGGTCCGCATTTGGACAACGGCGAGTCAGATTGCTGCACAATACTTCCCTGCGGTAACGCCGACCGCATGTGAAACGGCGCGACAAGGATGCTTAGCTCCCGAAGGAAACACGGGTCAGATACTACATAATTCCGCAACGACCTGTGTAAACTCAGCTGCGGGGAAAAGCGAATCTGCGTGGAGTCCAGAAATCCTTATCAGCCGAGTGTGGCAATACCGCACACAGGTTCTGAGGTGCGTTAATAGCGTAGCCGGCTGTCCCGTCTGCTCTAGGTAAAGACTGTGGAACAGATGCTTCACAGTAACAAACGTCAGTCGCTCACCTACCTTTCCCCCTTTTGAACTTATCCGGTGTAAAGTCATGGGCGGCTAGTGTTGTAAGAGTTGGTACCGACAGTGCCGCTAATCAAGTATCCTAACGTCCGGACAATTCCTGAGCACTAGATAAACAAATTCCTCTTCTGTGTACGGACTTGTCGGAAAATTCCTGTTCCAGTACTTGCGAATTTCACGTACTAATTCACCAATGGACAATGTGCCGCCGTGGGTGGCCAGAATCGCATATGCCACAGTTACAAACGGAGTTCGTGCACCAGTACGGGTGTCTGAATTGATCTTTGCTACATCTGACAGCGTTGGAATATTTGCCGGGTCTCCCAAGAAGTTCACCCGCAGCTGATCAATACCATTTTTCCCTCGCACTGGAAGGGCTGTCGAGGGCCTCGGTATGTTTTTTGCTGACACTATTCCCGGCATCGCCTCTTTTTCGCGATCTTCCATTTGGATTACTCCGTAACGTTAAATTATTTTTTGGCCTGCTCTCCTATAACCCCCTGTTCGTCTCTAGAGGGTATCCATATACCCCTGGGGCACCGCGAAGTAGGCTTTAAAGCTCACTTCACCATTGCTGCCCAGGAGCCGCCTACGTGATCCTGTTTCTATCGCCAAAACGCTAGACTTAATTTCTATGCTGGAATTATTATTGTCTTTAATTTAAGGTATGCCTGATTATGTTGTCAATTCCTTTGACGAATACACCAGCGGAAGCCATTCCTGAATCTTCTCAGCCATGAAGAAACGTAGTGACTCTCTGACGATGTGCAGAAAAGATAATACTGCCGTGGGTCTAGGTAGTATCGAGTATCGAGGTCCGCAAACGCATCGTCAAAGTCATTCGGTTATAAGGCTCCAACATGCGCCTAAAAGGACGTCGCTGGACACTCTGAGGTGAATAGGCCAAATCTTCATCGCAAGAAAATATTGCTTTTAGCCTTGATGGCTACCGTAGCCTTTGTAGCTCCCACCTCCTTGCGGCTACTTTAACTTAGACAGTGTTAGTAACCCCCGTAGTAAAGGGGAATCACTGGACAGCGAGCCGATTCCATGTTAGAGAGGTGTTGCCAGCGAAACACTGGCGAGAAAGCAAAATTTGTTTTCTCCGGATGAGACAATGGAAAAACAGCCTAACCCTTTCTCGAAGCTCTATGAACGCCCCCATACTAAGAAAAAGGGTGGCTCTTTTTTTGGATCAATAACGCGATTTTTTCTACTAGCGTTCATTGGCGTGATCTGTGCCATGGCAGGTACGGCAGTTCAAGCCTACTTTTATTTTACGAAAACACTTCCTAGTATCGAAAAACTCAAGAATTATTCGCCTCCAACTGTGACGCGTTTTTATGCAGACGATGGGGAAATAATAGCGGAGTTTGCTTACCAGCGGCGTTTTGTGGTTCCCATAGACCAAATTCCGAAAACCTTGCAGGACGCCTTTGTAGCAGCCGAAGATAAGAACTTTCGCCGTCATTCAGGTGTAGATAAAGAGGCTATCCTGAGGGCATTGAAGAAAAATCTGGTAGCAGGGTCCCTGAAGGAGGGAGCGAGTACTATTACGCAACAGGTTGCAAAGACCTTCCTGCTTACTCCGGAACGTAAATTTACGAGAAAAATTAAAGAAGCCATCCTTTCCACGCGAATTGAGGAATCTCTTTCCAAAGAACAGATCTTATACCTCTATTTAAATCAGATTTATTTGGGGAGTTCTGCTTACGGCGTTCAGGCAGCCTCAGAGGTATATTTTGGCAAAAATGTATGGGACCTGACGTTGGCGGAATGCGCAATGTTGGCGGGATTGGCTAAGGCCCCGTCCATGAATTCTCCTAAAAGAAATCTCAAGAAAGCCGTTGAGAGACGTGGCTACGTGCTTAAGCGAATGCTGGAAGATGGTTACATCACAGCGGAGGAATACGAGCAGGCAAATGCTGAGGAACCTAAGATAGTTACCGCGAGCAATCCCAATAACTTATTAGCTGCGGATTTTGTCGAGCATGTCCGTCGATACGTTGAGAGCAAGTATGGCTCTGACACCCTCTACAAAGAAGGGCTCCAGGTTTACACCACGGTCGATCTACGTCTTACCAAGGCCGCAAAAGAGGCTATGGGTATGGGCCTGCGCGAACTCGACAAAAGACAGGGATACCGGGGACCTATCAAATCTCTCACCGCTTCTGAAATAGTGGATTTCCTTCGTCAAAAAAGTGAGGCCATGGAGAGGCCCATTCAATTTGGGGATATCACCGAAGGAGTGATAACCCAAATGGATAACGAAAACATATACATCCGCATGGGGTCGTATCAAAACGGCAGTGATAAGAAAGATTACGTCGGTTTTGTAAAAATTGATCCCAACCCAAAATGGTGGGTGCGCACTCCGTACTTACGGCCAGAATTGCGAACCAGGAATTTCTCTCCAGGTGATCTGCCCCTGCAGATCGGAGATGTAGTCCTAGTGAGGGTACTTGACCCCAACATCAAGCGCAAAGAGCTCTATCTCAAAAAATATGGACAATCAGATCCGGATATGAAGAACTACAAGACGTACAGTGAAGACATGGTTTCTTTGTTCCCGCTTGAATTAGAACAGGAGCCTGTCGTGCAGTCTGCCGTGATGTTGAGGGAAAACCGCACTGGATACGTCAGAGTCCTCGTTGGAGGCTACAGCTTCAGTGAATCCAAGTACAACCGAGCCACTCAAGCAAGACGGCAAGCCGGCTCGTCCTTCAAACCCGTTATATATGCAGCAGCCCTGAATAAAGGATTCACTTGTTCTGATATCATCTTGGATTCTCCCTTAGCCATCACTGTACCGGGCACTGGAGAGGTGTGGAGACCCAAAAATTATCGCGGGGGGTATGCAGGTCCGGTCACCTTTAGGGACTGTCTCGTTAAATCCAGAAACATTCCTACGATAAAAATACTTCAGCAAGTGGGAATAGATTTTGTGAAAGGTTATGCAAAAAAATTGGGTTACGTATCCCCACTCGTTGACAATCTGACTCTAGCTCTTGGTTCGACAGGCGTATCCCTTGAGGAACAGATGAATGCATACTCGGTTTTTCCCAACAAGGGGTATTTTGTACCTGGAGTTTATGTTAAAAAGATCCTTGACCGGAAGGGTAAAGTATTAGAGGAGTATGATCCACCCGTACTCCTGGACGATCCAATTCACGATGAACAGATGGACGTCAAACCAGTCTCCACAGGCGGTCATCACCAACGCAAGTTGGGTGACAACTATCCCTTGACATCTGTACCTGCTAGGAAAGCCATAGATGAAGGCACAGCCTACATAATGACAACCCTTATGCAAGGCGTCGTTACTGACGGTACGGCAACCATCCTCAAGAAAATCGTTGGCCGACCTGATATAGCCGGCAAGACAGGCACTACCAACGACTACATTGATGCCTGGTTTGTAGGCTTTAATCCCGATTACACCTGCGGAGTATGGGTGGGATTCGATACCGAAGTATCACTTGGCGACGGCGAAACAGGAGGAAAAGCCGCAGCGCCTATATGGGGATATTTTATGAAGGAGGTCCTCAGGAACAAACCCGTACGGGAGTTTGTACCACCTCCATCCGTAGAATTTCGCAAAGTAGATCCCAAGACCGGACTGGTGACTGCTTCAGGAATCGGTGTGCAAGAGGTTTTCAAAGTCGGGCGTATCCCTGCAGAGAGTCAGCCTAGATTCTTCAAAGGGGCAAGATGGGACTCTCCTGGGTCCGACTTGGATCAATTCTAGTGGATAGCTCTGTACCGGCCAGCTATAGTTTTTGGTGTAAAAGGGAAGGGGGGTAGCGAAAGCCCGCGACGATTTTGGCCTTAAATAGACGCCCCATCATTTCACCGTCACCAGTGAGTACGAGGTGTACTCACCATAGATCGGTCCCAAGAAAAAACTAGCAAGCGACGACGCATGGATTGCCTCATCGCTCGATTATCGTGCGTTCAGCGGCCACACCAAAGCTATGCCGCCGGTTGACATGTTGGAACTATGGCACATATCTTGATATAGGAAGAGCCGAGTCCTATGCCCTAATACTGGGAAGAGGGCAAGACTACATTTAACAGTTAAGTTACGCGTGAGTTCTCGAGAGGTTTTATTACGAATGGCAGATGAAACAGACAAGAAAGATTTTGCTGAGGAAGGTAACCAAAACGCGGAGCAGGTAAATTTGGCTGACATACCCGACGAGATGCCTTTACTACCTGTCCGAGACGTGGTTATTTATCCATACATGATACTTCCTTTGATGGTTGGCCGAGACAAGTCTATCCGTGCCGTTGAACAGGCAGTGAACCACGATAGACTGATTTTTCTGGCCACTCAAAAATCATCCACCAAAGAGGATCCCTCGCCAGATGACATCTATCGTGTAGGAACCGTCGCGATGGTAGTCAAAATGCTAAGGTTGCCTGACGGTCGTGTGAAAATCCTTGTCCAAGGGGTCACGAAAGGTCAGATAATCGATTACAAGTCACAAGAAGACTTCTTTGTAGTCAAGATAGAAAAGATTCAAGAACCTCGTGTTGAAACCCTCGGTCTTGAGGTTGAAGCCCTCATGAGGTCAGTTAAAGAGAACTCTGAGAAGATCCTCCAGCTAAGAGGAATCGTTTCTCCCGATGCGGTAGCCATATTAGAATCCATTGACGATCCAGGCCGTCTTGCTGATCTCGTATCGTCGAATCTCAAGCTGCGTGTGGAAGAGTCACAGGCTATCCTAGAGGTCATCGATCCCATTCAACGCCTGATAAAGGTTAACGAGTTGCTCTCCAAGGAAATAGAATTGTCCGCAATGCAGGCAAAGATACAAACGCAGGCTAAAGAAGAAATGGGGAAGACTCACAGAGAGTACTTCCTTAGAGAGCAGCTAAAAGCCATACAGGCGGAACTCGGAGAAATCGACGAAAAAACCAAGGAAATTGAGGAGTTCAGGGCAAAGATCGCGAAGGCCCGCATCCCAAAAGATGTTGAAAAGGAGGCCGAAAAGCAGCTGGGACGTCTGGCTCAGATGCATCCGGATGCAGCTGAAGCGTCTATCATAAGAACCTACTTGGATTGGATCGTTGAACTCCCGTGGTCTAAATCCACAAAAGACAGGCTCGATATCAAAAATGCAAAGAAAATCCTTGATGAAGACCATTATAATCTCGAAAAAGTAAAGGATCGCATTCTCGAATACCTAGGCGTCAGAAAGCTTAACAAGAACATGAAAGGACCGATCCTGTGCTTTGTTGGACCGCCAGGCGTCGGAAAGACATCACTGGGCAAATCGATCGCACGCGCCCTAGGCCGTAAATTTACGCGTATGTCCTTGGGCGGTGTGCGAGATGAGGCAGAGATCCGTGGGCACCGCCGCACATACATCGGTGCTCTCCCAGGTCGAATCATACAGGGGCTTAAAAACGCGGGTTCCAACAATCCCGTCTTTATGTTGGATGAAATTGACAAAGTAGGCGCCGATTTCCGTGGCGATCCGTCTGCCGCGCTTTTGGAGGTGCTTGACCCTGAACAGAACAATGCTTTCAGCGATCACTACTTGAATGTCCCATTTGACCTCTCAAAGGTTATGTTCATCACCACAGCTAACCTAGCAGATCCAATAATTCCAGCCCTAAAAGACAGGATGGAAATCATAGAGTTGTCTGGTTACGTGGACGAGGAAAAGCTAAAGATCGCGAGACGATTTCTAATTCCCCGTCAGATCAAAGAAAACGGGATTAGTGAGAAAGATTTCGACATCACTGACGAGGCAATACTAGCAATAATAAATCAGTACACGAGGGAATCCGGTCTGCGGAATTTAGAGAGGGAGATCGCCAATCTATGTAGAAAGATTGCCAGGAAGATTGCGGAAGGAGAAAAGAAGGTACCCAAAATAACCGCTAAAAATCTCTCAAAATTCCTCGGTGTACCAAAGTACCTGAGAGACCAAGAGAAAAGAACCGATGAAGTTGGAGTTGCTATAGGACTGGCTTGGACTCCTTACGGTGGGGACGTGTTACAGGTGGAAGCTACCCCTCTGGAGGGCAAGGGTAATCTATTGCTCACAGGTCAACTAGGAGACGTGATGAAAGAATCCGGCCAGGCCGCCATGTCATATTTTAGGTCAAGGGCTGCTCATTTCGGCATGAAAGAAAAATTCTATTTTTCTAAGGACATCCATGTGCACGTCCCAGCCGGCGCCATACCAAAAGACGGCCCGTCTGCTGGTGTAACTATGGCGACTGCCATCGTAAGTGCCCTAACGGGAATTCCAGTGCGCTCTGACGTTGCTATGACCGGTGAAATAACTTTAAGGGGAAGGGTCCTGCCAATAGGCGGACTCCGGGAAAAGGCCCTTGCCGCTCTTAGATCTCAAATATACACTGTGATAGCGCCACAGCAAAATGAGAAGGACCTTGATGAAATACCTCGGCACATCAGGCAAAAGCTGGACTTTAAGTTTGTCAAACACATGGATGAAGTGTTGAAAATTGCCTTGCGGGGCGATACCGCTGAGCGACGTCGGAGTGTAGATGCATTGGTACCCCAGACTGAGGGCGACGACGGTAACGAGGAATCATCGTCTCGAGCTACAAAGCGGAAAAAGGTAAGCGAAAAAACTCAAATCAAGCGTGGGTCACGGAAGAGGCAAACGGAAAAAACCGCTTGAAATACGCAGCAGACATCGAGCCAAGTTAACCCAGGCTGAGAGGAGGCACGCTGAGGCTGTCTCTTCTTTTTCTTGTTACGATGTTGTGATACAATAATATTAAACTATTAATCTGAGAGGATTGAGAGGAATCATGAAGTCGCTGCTGATCACTTTAGTGGCTCTCTTGGGTTTGTTCGCGGCGGCCAATTCCTTCGCTCAATGGGGTCCACCCCAACAAGCACCGGAAAGCCAGCCGTTGACTATGTATGACAATCAATACCGTGGCCCCATGAATGTTTACGGACAGCCAGTTTATTCCACTACTCCTCAACAAAACAATGGTCAACCTCAACAAGCGCCAGAAGGCATTATCCCGATGGCAGCATCAGGCCTCGAGGCCTTTGGGAGATACCTCTGGGGCTATTTGCCTGCGCCAATAAGAGGGGAAGAACCACAAATCCTCCCGCCGCCCGGGTCTGGCTTTGTAGTTCGCCAAGTTGTGCCTGGACTCAACTGATAAAAGGCGGACCCAGATGGAAATCATCTTTTAGGACGTCGGCCTAAAAGATACGTGTATGGTCGGTAAAAACTGCCAGAACCGATAGAGACCATTTCTCAAGGAATTATCTAGTGCTCACAGATAGCGAATTAGCAAGGGTGCAAAATGTGGCCTCCAGGCTAGGGGCGCCGGTTACCCTACGGCTAGCGTCAGGTGGCGCCGGGTCTCAGTTTGAGACAAACCTTCGTCACACGGCCCTTCAGATGAACGGCGTATCTTTGAACGCAATACGTTTCGAGGAAGTGGCTGACTCGTCACAGACGTTTCTGCCGTTCATTTCTGTAGCTCGAAACGACGTGGTGCGCGTCCGCTATTTCTCAGTCCCTGAAGGACCTGAGCTGGAGCCATTTCTCGAGGTGCTTGCTTGGGTGGGGAGCAAAGAATATGTTTCAGACTATGAGCTCACAGCACGGCAGGCGTCTGAGAGAGAGACGTGTGAGATGCTGATTTTTATCGCCCCGACATGTCCGCACTGCCCTGGAATGGTGCGTAAGTGCATTGCTCTAGCCACGGAAATCCCCGAGCTGATGTTAAGCATTGTGAACGCCCTTTATTTCTCAGAGTGGTCAGGCAAATTCAAAGTTCAAGCTACGCCCACCATCGTAATCGACAATGGCTTCACTATAGTTGGCAACCAAGGTTTGGATGAACTGAGATCCTACATACTAAGGCGCAATGATCCAGAATTCATGACTCAAATACTTCAGTCCATGATAAACAACGGAAGAGCAGAGGATGCTGCCATGCTTATCTGCGAGCGAAAATGTGCAGATGCTTTGCTTCCTTTGTATGCCTCCCCTGTGTTCACCCAAAGGATGGGGGCATTGTTGGCAATGGAAGAAGCCCTGGCAAAAGACAGGCGAATACTGGATCCCGTACTCGAACAGCTTATATCACTCACTTCACACGAGGACGACGGCATACGCGGGGACACGGCCGAGTTGCTCGGAAATATAGGCGACCGCAGGGCTATGTCTGCTCTGCAGGCACTGAAAGACGATCCTAATGAGGATGTTAGGGAGGCGGCATCAGAGGCGTTGGAGAAGCTAAATGTTAGTGACTAGTTGGGAGATAAACTAAGTCAGAGCGTCAGTCTGCCTACGTAGAGCACAAACTGATAATCTACATGTTGCGCAACCTCGGCCGTCGCGGGCTGCTCATAGTAGCATGAAAGTGAGACTTTATTAACTCAACTTCGTCAAGTAATTTTAGGGGTCATTTATAATTCAGCGTTGGCTGAGTTATTTGGTATTAATGACCGTCAAACAATTTGAGCCTAGCCTGTTATAAGAGAGGAAATCGCCCGGCGGGGCGAGAGCCGCTATGTTTCCCGGGCTGCAGGTTCAGCCTTTGAATATTGTTGGATTTTATGTTCGCTTCAAGCCTTCAGCAATTCAGACAACAGTTATAGCGGTCATCATAGACTAATCCACAGTATTTTTCTCGAATTCCTCAATGCCAAGAAGAAAACCTTCATGGTTTACGTCTAATCCTGTGGGCACTTGATCGCATTCCGGACCCTTATCTCGTGCGTATCCTTTTTCAGCTTTGGAGTTTTTATTGGTGTGGCCTTCCTGAACTTTTCTTCAGACATTCATCTAAAAAAACACTTTCTTGCGCTTACTTTCAACAATACATCCAATAAACCTAATTGTTCATAGGTAGGCTTTTTAGGCGAGAACTTGCTATTCGAGCCTGAGCTGAATGAGGATGATCGCTTACCAATTTCTGAAATATGATTCTAGCAGACCTAATGTCTCCCATCTTCTCGAAGGCTTGTCCCTGACGAAGTAAACTATTCAACTCTTTCTTGGATCCTGGAAATTCCTTGATGACACGATCGAACTGAAGCACAGCCTCATCAAATCTGCCCTGAGCGAACCGCGCTTCTCCCATCCAGTAAACCGCATTTTGAGCGAGGTCGCTCTTTGGATATTTTGCTAGAAACGCCTCAAAAAGCTTCACGGCTTGGTCAAAATCTCCGCTCTTATACGCAGTATACGCGTCGCGATAACTCTGTTCTTCGCTTGTTTGCGGGGGATTCACAAGTTCCAAAGGCGGTTGGCTACTCGCCTGGCCGCCCGCTGGTACTGTCCTGTCACTCCGGATAGCGGTCTCAGAATTAAAATGCCATGATGGTGTTGCTGCAGCTGTCTGCGCCGGTTTGGCCCTAGCCGGTAGTGACTTAGCTTCAATGCCCAGTTGTTTCTCAATAAATGCCACACGATCCTGTAGTTGTCGGAGTTCTGACTCCGGTGCGCCCACGGCCTGCTGACGCTCAATGAGATCCCGGATCTTTTGCATCTCCTGTTCAAGGTCTTGCATGCGAGCCGCTAGATGTGTTGAAGCCGGGGAACCATCCATTACACCAGCTGACTGTGCCGGTTGAACGTAGGGAAGACCTGGTGCAACTTGCCTGCTAAGACAGCCCGACATGGACAGCAGAATCGAAGACAAGACTAAAAGATACTGCCACCGCGTCTCTGAGGTCGCTGAAGTGCTGTCGTTTGGGACATGTTTGCCCATGGTAAGACTGTCACCTCGACACACGCAAGAATACCCTACGATTTTTGGCCCACGCCTGCTCGTTATGACCCGGATCAACAGGACATTCCGATCCGTAGGAAACCGTTTGTATCCGCTGAGGAGACACACCTAGGCTCACCAAGAAGTCCATTACAGATCTGGCTCGACGCTCGCCAAGGGCGAGATTGTACTCTGCCGTACCCCGCTCGTCGCAATGACCCTCAGCAGTCACTTGCACATGGGGAGCTCGTTTCAACAGCTCAGCATTGTACTGTAAAGCAGACTGCGCCTCAGGTGACAGACTGTATTTGTCAAAGTCAAAATAAATGATCTTGAGCTCGGCCTGCATGGTCTGGAGCTCTTGGTCGGCAATCTGAGCTGACCCTATGGGTGCCACAGGGCCTTGCCCAACCGGTCCGGGTTTGACTATTTTCCGCGAGCAACCCGAGAGCATGAAAAACGCTAATAATAAAACCAATGCGGCCCTAAACACGTACCGCCCGATCATGGCGTTTCTCTCCTTTCGCCCAAGCCCCCTCTCCGTGGCTAATTTCGAGACCAAGCAGGCATCTTGCCCGAGATCCTCGAAACAGGAACCTGTACCTGACCGCGTGCGTCCATCACATAAATGAGCTTTTGACCACTCCGATTCGACACAAAAGCAATCATCCTTCCATCCGGAGACCACACTGGGTCCTGATTTGATCCTTTATCAGTGAGGACTCGAAACTCACTTCCATCAATCCTCATTGTACATATCTGGAAGCGCCCATCGATCCTAGCGCTGAACGCAATATAGTCTCCGCGAGGCGACCAGTCAGGATCAGTATTATAGGGGCTTTGGAAGGTCACTCGTCTCGGCTGTCCACCGTTAGAAGAAACGACGTAAATCTGCGGACTTCCAGCTTGATCAGATACGTATGCGATGTTCGAGCCGTCCGGCGACCACGAGGGAGAGATATCATTTCCTCGTCCATCAGTCAACCTTTTTATTATAGAACCTTCGATAGTTATCTCATATATCTTAGGTAATCCTTGAAAACTAAGAGCAGCGGCTATTGTACGACCATCAGGAGAGAAACGACCCGAGACGTTGAGCCCTGCACGCGCAGAGATAGGCCAGCCTTGCCCTCGGGATAGGTCCCATATCCATAAATCAGGTCTGTTGCGCACATAAGAGGTGAACAAAAGCTTGATCCCGTCAGGTGACCATTCAGGAGACAAATTTATGGCGCCGTTAGACGTGACCTGTCGAAGATTGTGACCATCGTAATCCATTAAAAATATCTCACGAGTGGGTGAATCCCCTGCAAAAGCTATCCGAGTGGAAAAACAGCCTCGAACATTGGTCAGTTTTTCCATGACGAGATCGCCGAACCGATGAATCATTAAGCGATGATCGCTAACCTTGCCTTTGAAGCGCCTTCCAAGCTCCATTCGGCGTAAAGGAACGTCATAGAGCCGTGCTTCTAGTACGAGCTGATCCCCAGAGACTTCATAATTGCCTAAGACCAGCGCTTGAACGCCAAGCCTTGACCAGTAGTCGAAGTCTGGTTCAACGACGTTAGTCGAGAAAGCATTATCGCTTGGTTCCACGATTTGAAAAAGTCCTGTCATAGTCAAATCGTTCTTGTGAATGGCGGATAGTGCCCTGCCATTTAGAGACCCGGACGAATGCGAAAAAAAATCAGGGACTGCCACGGGCATTTGGACAAGGTTGGGGTTCTCCACTTCAATGACTAATTTTCCCAGGCATGGGGCACTAAAAATTAAGATCGTTAACAAGGTTATGCACGTGGTTAACCGGGCATAAACCCTGCTGTAATTTTGTCCGCTTCCCCGGGGATAAAAGATAGTACCTTGAAAAACCGTTAAATTGTTTTGTCGTTGATTACATGCAGTCACCCCAAGGCACCTTCTGGCTGAGCTTTTCAAGGTGAGTCACCCTACTTATTCCCTGTGTGTGTTACGGTCTGGTCCCCAATGTCAATGTGACTAGCAGGTTTGCCACAAAACCTTGACGACCAAGCTTTCACTGAATGCCTCCCGGTGAAAATCGTAAGGCTAGACCACCCGCTTGCTTGATCTTTTCGCGAATCTCTTGGGGTACAGGGGGAAATGGAGAGGCAAGAAAGACAGCCCTCATAGCCGATTTATCGAAAAGTGGGTCTCCAGATGTCTCGTCAACAGTAGCATCGATCAAACGCCCGTCATCGGTGAGCCTCACGCCTATCACCGCAAATCTTTGCATCTTCCGATTGTCCGCCAGAATTGACCAATGGGAATTTATCCGACCTCGGACGTCCTCGAACCACCTTACGAAATCTTCACTCCCAACCGAGGAGGCTGAAGCCCCCCCTTTAAGGCCTATAGGTGGCGAAGCATCCTTATGCGACCCACCTTCTTTTCTTTTGTTCTGTACCTCAGCACGTATTTGAGACAGCCTCTTTTCCAAGAAATCGTTCGGGTCCTCTTTCTTCTCATGCGGCTTTGACTCTCGTTTCTTGGGAGTGTCCTCTCTGGCGGTCTCAATGCGTTTAGGGGTTCCCTTTCTCTTCTTCAAAGGAACCACGGGCGCATCCTTAGGTGGGGTGGGCTCGTACGAGACGGCCTTCCGCTCTATATCAGAGGGGGAAGGTGGTAGCTCCTGCTGGAGCAATGGCACTAATTCATCTACCTTATGAGCCCTAACTGGTCCACGACTAATCATTTCTAGATTCGGTTTCGCATCCGGCGCTTCGATCAGTGAAACTTGGGTAACTCCTGGTTTAGGTCTCGTTGATTTGTCCATGGAGGGCAAAGACCACTTCAGCAACAAGATCACCAGAAGCAAATGCAGCGACACCGAAAATGCCAGCATAATGGGTGTTACCGCTTGACTGCGCTCACCGCTAAAAATGCTCATTTTGATGGTGGCAGCTCCTGTTTAGGACTGGTTATCATTCCAAGATTTGTAATACCGGCGTTGCGCAAGCCTGCCATTATTCTGACTACCACGCCATAAGGCACCGATTTGTCCGCTTTTAGGTAAACGTCTTTGGTGAGGGAGTCTTTAGTAGCTTCTAGTATTTTCTCAACCAACGCCTCCTCTGGCACCGCTACCTCGTTTAGAAAAACCTCACCCTTCTCTCCCACTGTTATGATTAACGGAGGCTTATCTTGCTCTTTTTCCATGGGAGCAGCTTTGGCCTGGGGCAATTCAACCGTTATTCCCTCCTGCATCATGGGCGCTGTTACCATGAAAATGATCAATAGTACGAGCATGACGTCCACTAATGGAGTTACATTGATCTCCGCCATAGCGGACCGCTGAGACTGCCTCATACTAAACGCCATTCTCCTAACCTCCTCTTTTACAAAACCTGAATAAATAAATAATGATGCACTTGACCGATCATCTAACGTCTCTTCCAATAAACGCGCTCTATAATGTTGACAAGCTCTGAGGCGAAGTTATCCATTTCGGTCCCTATCACATTGATGCGGCTAAGGTAATAGTTGTAAAAAATAACTGCGGGTATCGCCGCAAGAAGTCCTGCTGCAGTAGCTATCAAAGCTTCGGCGATGCCTGGGGCTACAACAGCTAAAGAGACGCTTTTCATCACTCCTATGCGACGAAAGGATTCCATGATGCCCCAGACCGTTCCAAACAAACCAATGAAGGGCGCCGAGGAACCTGTGGTTGCTAAAAAGTTTACCCCGCGCTCCAACCTAGTTCGTTCCGCTGTTACGGCTTGTTGAAGAGAGCGAATGACGTTGTCCATACCTGTCCGCTCATACTCAGGTTCCTGTGACGTCTCTGATGTAGCTTTTTGACCTGGGGCCTGCTGTGCGCTCCATATCCGCATCAGCTCAGCATACCCTGCCTTGAAAACGTGCGCTACAGGACTATGTGTAAATTGTTTGGCCTCCGCATAAAGGATGGAAAACTTTCTCAATTCGCGGAATGCGTCAAAAAAAAGTTGATCGTGTTTCCTCGCTTTAGACAGCTGGTAAGCTTTCGTGAGAATTATGCCCCAACAAACCACGGAAAATATCAACAAGAGAATCATAACGCCCTTAACTACCAATCCAGCTCCCATGATGATCATCCAAATAGTCTGGTCATCCACGGCGTGAATTGGTAGTGAGGCGGGAAAAGCCTCTGTCATTGCCTGCGTCCCCTTTCTTGGATTCTTTGCTTCATTAATCCAGCAGCCATAAAATGTCAAGTAAAAGCTATTTATTACACTAGTTTATATTCAATATATAAAGTCATATATTCGTTTGTCCATCAACTACTCTCTGATGCCTTCCTAATAACCAAAAAACACTCTCAATGTATGCCTCCTTAAATATAGTGTCTGCCCCTTATCACATTCCTTAACATCTCTAAGACTTTAAATAACAAAAAGTTATTATTAATATCTAGACAATATGTAAGATAACTTGTTCCTCTAATTGCCAAGTAAACCATCGATCACCCGTTTTGTTAAATGCGAAAGACCTTGACACTCCGGCATTGTTTGTTGTATTTCTATAAGAAAATTGAGAGGATATGATGCCATTTCGGATCGTCGTGGCAGACAAAAACGCCCAGGCCGCTGTGGAGATGATGCAAATTGTCGCCAATAGAGACATTCAATGTCTGCACGTCGATAGCGCAGCTGGACTAAAACAAGCTATTAAGAGTCAAAAGCCCTCACTCATTGTGTTGTCGCCTTTTCTTAAAGATACCCCAAGTTGGCGCGCCACCGAGAAAATCATATCTGCCATCAAGAAGTCCCATGAATATGGGGAAACCAAGGTCGCACTGCTAAAAGGGTATCCAGGTGGTCCACCTGATCCCCAGCTAGAGTCGATGGGAGCGGATGGCTTTTTAGAAGTGCCTTTGAAGCCGACTGAGACCATCCATCTCATCGAATCCTTCATGAACGACTCGGACGAAGAAGTTTACCAAACTGGTGATGATGATATAGTGATAGACTTCGACGACTACGAGGATCAGATTGAAAGCTACGTTGAAGACACGCCTATGGAATTAACCTCGGATTCTCAGGTCATGTTTGAAGATAATAGAACAGAACACTCTAATCAACAATTTCAAAGCACAACGCCGCTAGAGTTGATCGAAGACATTAATCTAATTCATCAAGATCAAGAGATAACTGAATTGTCATACAATACAACTGACGAAAAACTAGATGTAGAATCGCTTCCTACGCTAGAGGGTGGGGATTTGGACTACATTGAGTCCACGACACCGTCCCATGATGCCAATTTTTCAGAAACACATGATAGCATGAACCAGTTTGGTGAGTTGGATGAGTCACACGGAGCGGACACTGACATTGGAATAGACTTTAGCCAGCAATATGAAAGAGTGAAGTTCGCGGAACCAATTGAATCACATGCCCAGCAACACCAATCCCCTGAATTGCCGGAAACAAATATTGACGCCAAAGAAGAGCTGCTGACAACTATTGAAGACATCTTGCCGGAAAAAAGTGCCATACTAGATCATTTGGAAAGAGCTTTCAAGGAAGTCCTTCCTCGTCGGGAGGAACTACTTGAGCTTGTCAGAGGCCAGATATATGCCTCACTACCTTCTCATGAAGAGTTTGTGCAGGCTGCAATCGGACGGTTGCGTAGTCAGATCGGAGAGACTTGTGGGTTGGACGCCACGTCAGCCAATTTGTCTGTCGAATCAACTCGAGTGCCGCTATATTCATCGGCTACAGTGTCGCCTGCCCCGAAGACCCAAATAATCGAAGAAAAGGACGTGAAATGGGCCTCTGAAGGTGACAGACCATCCCCATCGCAGGTTACCGTGGATGGACTAGTGAGAAACATTATTCACGAAAAAATAGAAGAAATAATGCCTGCTAAGGAAGAAATCCTTCATTGGATTCGCAACGAAATGGATGAACGTCTGTGGGACGTAGTTGAAAAGATCATAAGGCAAAAGCTGGAAGAGATTACCTCCGACGCCTCATAGCAGTGTGCCGAGCAAAATTATCATGGCCGCATTTTAGGCCTGAAATGTCCGTATCGGTGAACCGACTCAGGGGATACGTACCTTAATGCGTCGGGCACTATTTCCCCAACGTCGCATAAACAGGACAGTTTGCGCAAGGGGAACTGATAGTTGCAGCTGACCCGCGACGGGAAGAAGAGCTTTTTCTCTGAGATCTATGAACACCCCTAGATATATCCAGGCAAGTCCTCTTAGTCCACTTGCCCTTCAAAGCCTTGCATTCGATCAATTCATGAGCATCCAACCATGCTTGGGCCTCCGTGTACACCATAGCACACTCTCCTGGTTATCCGAACCTATACCCAAAAACTGCCCTCTGAGGCTGGTATCAACATAAAGCAACAAGTAAAAATTAAACTAATCCAATTATAGCCTTGCCGTGGTAGGAGTCAAGCGACGGCCCTCGCGACTATGCATTTCCGTTGCGAAAGATCTTAGTATTCTCAACTCCTTCTCTTCATCTTAGATTCCATTAGTGCTACCGCGTCAGCCAATGCTGAGTCTTCAAATGTAAAACGTGCCCCTGCCGTTTTATAAAGCATGGGAAGAGATTCGGTCCCTCCCAATGAAAGAGCGCGACGATAATTGTCCACAGCTTTTGCACGATCCTGTTGCCATTGTCCCCAAATTTGAACAGCCCCGAGCTGAGCCAGTCCGTATTCCACGTAATAAAATGGCACAGTGTGTATGTGGAGCTTCCTTTGCCACCCTGTGGCTAACTCCTCTTCTAGTCCGGACCAATCCATCCAATTCATGAAACGATTCCACAGCCTTGTCCATTGTTCATCGCAGTTCTTAGGATTGAGCGCTTCCCGGGGGTGTTCATACACCCAGTGTTGAAAAGCGTCCACCACAGCCATGTACGGCCAAAATAGAATACCGTTTTCTAAATGCTCGTCTATGGCACGAGCTGCCTCCTCTCGGGAATAAAAACCCCCTTTTTCTAACTCTAGAAAGTCTCCTGCCATTAGTTCCATGGACATCGATGCTACTTCCGCGAATTCCATGGGAGTATACCGTTGCTGGTAATACGGCAATCCTCTTCGCTCAAAAGTGTGAAACGCGTGACCGGCTTCGTGCAAAAGAGTCTGCACATCGTCATGGACACCGACAGCGTTCATGAAAATAAAGGGCTTTTTTGAGGCTGGAAAATCGGTGCAATATCCTCCTGGTGCTTTGTTTTTTCTATTATCGAGATCCAATAGACCTTCTCTTACCATGTCCTGAAAATAAGCGCCAAGCCGACTATCGACCGAGGAAAATATGATAGAGCATGTGGCTATCAATTCAGACACGTCCTTGAAAGGCCTGAGAGGTGGTCTGCCGAAGGGATCAACGTCCATGTCCCAAGGGCGGAGTGCAGGAATCCCCAACAAATCCTGCCTGCGTTGGCACAGCTTCGCCGCACAAGGGACAACAACCTTCTCAATGCTATCTTGGAATCGCTCGCAGTCTTCGGGGGTATAGTCAAAACGCATTAACTGTTTCCATCTAAAAGATCTATAATCTCTGAAATCAGCATTAGTAGCTATTTTGAGACGAAGTTGGAGAAATTTTTCCCACAATTCATTAATGGCTTCTCTGTCTTGGAGTTGCCTTTCGACGGCGCTACGCCACGCCCGTTCCCTTGTAACGCGGTCTAAATCCTGAAGAAAAGGTCTTAATTGAGGAACAGTAAATTCTTTCCCCTCCCAGATTACAGTCTGACTGCCTATTATCTTGTCATAATCGTTTTCTAGCTTGCGCTCCTCGACAAACAAGGGAAGATTTTCTTGCCGAAAAAGAGCTATCTCTTGTTCTATGCGTTCAAATGGAATTTGGAAGCCGGTAGGAATTTTAGCGTATGTTAGCAGTTTTTTCTTGAGAGTCTGTTCAGTTTCCTCGGCTTTGGGAAAAACGTCCTCCAGAAACGCGTGGTAACGAGCTCTCGCTTGCTCATCTGTCGTGTCAACTGTGGTTGCGACGTGTAAGCGAGCAAAGCTTTCGTCCACTGCTTCGCTCACGGTCGTCCATTGACTAAGAAACACATCAGCATCTTGCGTGGATGCGTCAACCAATTCACGGTAAAACTCCTCAAAATCATTCCAGGACCATTTTGGAAGATTTTGAGGCGCGAGTGATGAAAAATCGCTCACAAGAACCTCCTAAAGTGTGCCGAAAAAATTTTTTTACTGGCAAGAGTTGTATTTAGAGGGAAGCGGCGTATAAATTGCCAAAATTGGAAGTAAGAATGATCCATTAGCATAAGATATTTTGTATAGCCTAGCGTTGCAACGCCTGCATTCATTCCCCATCAATACGCAGAACAGTGACGTAGAGTAAATGCCGCGAGCTAAGTCTAAATGTCTTGTTTTTCATGCCCGTGGATAGTCTTGTTATGGTTACTAACCCTTGAAGACAAAAAACAAAGTGTGCCAATAAACAAAACCACCCCAAAAGCCACCTTGCGATGCCTCGCACTCCGTCGATCCTATGTGTCGCGTCGCAATTTCTTCAATAACCAAACGAAAGGTCTGTGACTTTCAATTCGTCTTCAATTTGATGGACGCCGGGATACTCGGCCAATATCTTCATCAGCTTATCTTTGTCTTTCATGTCTCGTATGCGTCCTGATATCCTTATTACGCCATCCGACTGCGCCTCGATTTCTATGAGACGCGCTACAGAAGATGTCAGCCTTCTCCTAACACGGGTCTCAATCTTTTTTGCTAAGGCCATATTCTTGAGATCCTGCTGAATCTTCTCGGGGTCTGATACAGGCTCTATCTTCTCTACGGATTGAATTATGATATCCGCTGCGGCCCCAGAAGTGTAACGCGCCGTGTTCATGATCAAATCATACAAGGACCAATCGTTGGGATCCACGTGAAATATTGAATGGATGAGGCCTTCCCGTTCGTGATCGGATCTGCGGACAAACTCTTCTGCCTCTTCACGTGTAAAGTTATACCGCTCTATAATGCGCGCCACCCTCAAGGCCTTCGGTGCCACAAGACGAGCTCGGAACACACCCGGCGTATCCCGCAAAATTATCTGCGCGCCGCGGCCGACAAGAACAACATTGCCTTTGGAGGCTTCTTCGAAAGTAAGGGCCATAAAAAGGCTCGTGTGAGCAGGCCTGTCGAAGAATATTTTCTCAAAAAAATTAGGCCCATGCTCTGTTTCAAACTTAGCACACACATCATGGTACTCCGGGTCGCAGCCTTGAGCCAGTTCGTGCACCTTTGCCATACTCACTAGCTCCATCCCCATCCTGCGCGCCACTACAGCGGCAACGATGTCTCCAAAGGATCCTACGAGCCTCGATATTGTAACTATCTTCATTCTATTCCTCGCTGATTTCCCGCTCTGCTTTGTTATGCCATTAAGTAATAAAGAAACATCCTTTTGTAACTATATCATGTTATCTTGTGAATGATCACTACATATTTTTGGTTTTACGGTTTGTAAACATCGAACTGCTTGTCATGCGGCAGCTTAGATCATAGTGGTTCTCGAAGTTAAATTCGAATCGGGTGCTGAAAAATGGTATTTTAAAAAAGCGTTGCTTGCATAAAATCTCTGGCTGCTTTAAGGAAAAGAACTAAAAATAGGGGGACCAGACTATGAAAAAGTTGGTTGTAGAACGAACCAAATGAGACCAACAAATATTGTAACATTTCAGCACATTCACGTCTCCTATGGTTAGTATAAAAAAACACAATGCTTCTTGGACACGTTGCAGTAGCATATCTCGGTAAGCAGACGATTTTCCCAGAGCGGAATTTCTTTTTTCTGTTGGTTTTTTCGTTTATGCCGGATCTCATAGACAAACCTTCCCAGATGCTCTTCGATCTGCCTGGACGAGGTGTAGGCCATTCTATGGTCTTATTCGTAGCAGTCGGATTTATATTGCTAGTCGCGACCTCGTGGCTAACCTTGCCGAAAGGTCTTGCGCTGGCCGGGTTATGCATGTGGTTTGCTCACCTCGCCGGTGATTTCCTCGAGTGGCACATTCTGCTTTGGCCATTTTATCAAATCCCCCTCGAACGATATCAAAGATTCGATCTTCCAGAGAAATTGTACCAATTTTATGTGGCTAGAATGTGGCCCGAACAGTTTTGGCTTGAAGTGTTTTGTGTTAGTGCAGCCATTATCGTATTGATCATTACCTCTTGGCGTGTTCGTGCCGTATCCCGCTGTAAATAACGCTAACAGCTGATAGCTTGGGGTGGGAAATTTCAATGACCTCCAAAGTCGTGACTATTAGAGCGCACAAGCCGTATGGCCAGATTTACAGGAACGAGACTTTGTGATAGAAGAGGCAAGATAAATGAGCCAAGTCAGAAAAGGCTCGATACACGGTCGTGCTGTTCGACAAGCCTTCAGGTTGTAAATCCATCCTGGATAACCACGAGCAAAATTCCTAATGAAGAGCATTAAACCTTACGTAAAATTACTAAGACCCTCACAGTGGATCAAAAATGGTTTTGTGCTCATGCCCCTAGTCTTCAGCGGAGACCTATTCAAGTTAACCGCTGTGCTGAAGGCGACCGAGATGTTCCTAGCGTTTTGCTGTGCGTCTTCCGCTACATACATAGTAAATGACTACATGGACTTAGAGCAAGACCGTTTACACCCAAAGAAAAAGGACAGGCCTTTGGCTTCAGGTGCTGTTTCTACGCGCAGTGCACTCGTTCTAGCAGCACTTTTAATAGTAGGCCTATTTACTATCTTGTTCTTTTTGAAAACTCCTTTTCTGGCTGTTTCGGCCATAGCCGCATACTTGGTACTGCAAGTGGCCTACTCCAAATACCTGAAACACATTGTTATTATTGACGTACTAACCCTATCGACGGGTTTTTTGTTCAGAGTTGCTGGGGGCGCAGCTGTCATAGATGTCACAGTATCCAGCTGGTTGATATTATGCACGTTTTCTGTCGCTATTTTTCTAGCCCTTGGCAAAAGGCGTCATGAAGTTATTTTCCTGCCTGACGACGCAATAAACCACAGGCCAGTTCTGCAAAACTATAGTGTGCTGTTTCTCGATCAGCTTCTTCAGGTGGTTACAACGTCCACTCTTATCTTTTATTGCCTATATTGTGTACGAAGTACGCCTGATATGGGAACCAGTCCTGAAAGACTCATGCTTACTATCCCGTTCGTTACCTACGGGATCTTCCGATACATGTACATAATATATCACAAGGAAGAGGGGGGCTCTCCGACCTCACTTCTCCTTACGGACGCTCCTCTGCTGTTATGTACCATACTATGGCTGATGGCATTCATCGCAATAATTTATCTCTGATGGATAGAAGTGTACGAGGCAAAGAAACATGGCAGATGCTAGGTTTCACCAGCTAAGGCCACCTGAAAATAGAAATAGAATTAAACTCTTCTCGGAAAGAACTAGGAAACGTCCAGTATGAAAAAATTGCTTTACATAATTTGGTTTGTGTGTGTGGCTGGTATAGGAGTTGTACTAGGATGCTTTATCCATGCAACCAGGGTCAATCAGACGACACTTATGAGCGGCGTCGCTTTCGTCAGGGAGTTGCCTTACGGAGAACAAATCGTTGGGCTCATCGAGACAGCAGTGTTCTCATATCAGGAGAGAAGAGAATTGGAGAAATTTCAGGAGACTCATCGGGGGCAGATCCAGATAGATCCGGAAGTATTGAAAAAGCACAAAGAGCTCTACCGAGAAGGTCAGCTAAAGTGAACTGTCTAAAAATACAATAAATTTACTGTAATAATTATAATTATAAAACCATAACTTGACAAACACCCATCAACGTGTTACGGCTGCCCCCGAAGCCTTTGGTTCTCGGGCTGCAGTCGGTTCGCCGACCTGATCCTACATCATCTTCACAAACAGGACATCCGATGAGTACGGACAAATACGCCCATGACATTGATCTGTGCACTATTCCAGCAGAATTTAGGGAGAATTACCGTTTTCTCAGCGAGCTAATCCGCTGCAGGGACAAGAACCATGCAATTGTCAAACGTGTCTCAGGAATTGGTCAAGTAGCGTTGCACGCCCTACGCAAAAGCCTTAATAGGCGTGAGGCTAAGATATTTAAGGATTTCCTAACGTCTTTGCGCGATGAAGATGCTATTTGTTCGCCTGCGCCCGTCCCAGAAGAGCTAGAAGCATCCATCAGGATTCGCAAGAGGTCTACCTGGCTTCCTTGGGAGGCTGAAGCAATAAGGAAGATCGAGAAATGGAGAGAAGATTTAGCCTCCATTCTCGAAAAAAGGCATCAAAATACCCCCACAAAATATTCTGGCAAGAAACTCATGGCGACTTCGGTAAGCAAGAAAGTCCACTCACAAAGACATCCCAAAAAAATCGCTGCCTGCTGAGCGTACAAAATTTATGTCTCGCAGGTGGGGACCCGCCGATTATCCCACGTCACCCACGCAGACCTCGGAGTGTGGTATTCCAGCCCCGCGCTCCTCAAGGCTGCTCGCCTCCGCAATGATTTTCTACCAACCTCAATGAGTTTCGCAAAGGTTGTTCCAGCATTTCCTATTCAGCCTACGTTTCCTTTGCTAGCTACGCCGCATTGTCGCTCCCTACCCCGTATGGTCGGCACTGACATAAAGTACCAAGGAGCCATCTGACTCCCCGCTGCCGACAGACGGCCTTCTTTCGGTTGGTGCGCCGAGCCTCTCTGGGGAGACAATGGGAACTCCCAGGTCCTGGTATCACTCATCCCGAGTGGCAGGCTCTCTGACCCGTGCAGGTCCTCCAGAATCTTACCAACACAATCCCTTTATATTGGCCGGGAGAACGCCAACGCCATGGCTGTCTTCTGTAACGATGTAATGAGGCTGAATCACTTAGGGGAGTGCGGATTCTCCTTATGCCCACAGGATTTTCTGTGTATGCTTCGCATGTCTCGTTCAGGTCGCGTTCACTCCCTCCTCCATAGCCGCAACACCCAATACGGGCAGCTGGTTAGACGTTACCAGACAGGCTTTCTTACCATGAAAGAGCCGCCAAGATGCGCCAGGCTCACTAGGGATTCTGGAAGTAAACGCAAATTCCTAACATGTTTCGGTCTTTCATTAACACGAAAGTGGGAATCCGGGAACTTGGTTCCCGATCACTTAGGGTATGACAATTTTGAGTGCCTGTCAGTGCAAGGAGGCTCAAGCAGATCAGCCAGTCTCAGTTTGCTTACCGCACACAAAAGTGAACCAGCCGGTCAGTGCATTGTGCTAAAAAACCGCCCTGGTAAGAAGGCGTTTTGGAAAAACATTACAACAATACCAAGATTTCGATCTTGACCAAATTGGTACAACTGCGCTAAGGTCTTGCTCGAGGTTAAAAAAGCAAGTCATCCTATAGAGATCAATATTCAGGGGAAGCCCCAAGTTGGTGCGCTGGGGGAGACTAATAGACATAATAATTGGGAGTACCTTTTGGAGGAAGTAGCAACGTAACGTCAAAGTAATACAATCATGTATCATTCACCATAAGCTTCGTTTGAGAGATAGTGAGAGTTCCATTGTATCCGCAAGTTGACGCTGCACGTCGTCTCATGGAAATGCGGAATCAGCCGCATCCGTCCATAGAACAATTTTCAGCTATGCTCACCGAGGTGTTACGAGGGGAGCGGTGTTACGTTCCTCTTGATACTGTTTATTCCCCAAGCTCGTCTCTTCTCCTTAATCCTGCAAGTCTTTCCCATTCCATAAACCGACTCAACCAGGTTGGTCTCGAGTTGCTGCACCAGGTGGTGGTCATTAAACTCAATGGTGGCAGAAGCACAACCATGGGGGGAGAGGTTCCCAAAGGCGTTTTGACTGCAAAAGACGGTCTATCGTACTTAGACATTGTAGTAGCACAGATCCAAAGTGTGAAAAAGCAATGGGGTGTCGAGGTTCCACTCGCATTGATGAACAGCTTTTTTACACATGAGGCCACAAAAAAGTTGGTCGAGAATAATAATGTGCCAGCGCTCACCTTTTTACAGAACAGCGTTCCTCGTGTTTTGGCCGACACACTCATGCCTCTCCAAACAGGTACTGATGACGACTGGGCGCCCCCCGGTCACGGAGACGTCTATCTGAGCCTCAAGTTGTCAGGTCTGCTTGACGAACTCATGGCCAAGGGGATTCGGTGGGCTTTTATATCAAATATTGATAACTTGGCAGCGTGTCTAGAACCCTGGATTATAGGCCTCATCAGCGACAATGGAATAGACTTTCTGTTGGAAGTCACAGATAGAACCCTAGCTGACAGGAAGGGCGGAACCCTCGTTGTAAAAGACGGCCGTCTCTTTCTATTGGAGATTGCTCAAGTTGCGCCGCAGGAACAAGATGCTTTCATGGATATAGAACGTTTTAGAGTATTTAATACCAACAACCTGTGGGTAGATTTGAAGGTTTTGTCTGAAGTGTTAGACAAAAATGAGCTTCGTCTGCCCGTGATCCAAAATAGGAAGACAGTTTCGGGTCGAGTGGTTATACAGCTCGAACAGGCAATGGGCGCTGCTATATCCTCCTTTCGCAACGCCAAGGCACTAAAGGTGACCAGAGATAGGTTTTTTCCCACAAAAACAGTTGAAGACCTTTTCGTCTTGCAATCAGATGCATGCATCCTAGACGAAATGTTTCGCCTATACAAAAATCCACGGCGTCCTAAACATCTGCCGCTTAGGCCACAAGTTGTATTTGGGGAGGATTTCCTGACATCTCCGCTGAGTTTCCCCGAAAGATTTGAAGCTTCAGACACTGTATCCCTTTTAGGCGCCAGGAGACTAGAGGTCAGAGGCGATGTATACTTCGAGCGGGATATCACCATTGAGGGAGACGTTACCATTATGGGGCGTGAAGAAAAGATACGCGTAAAACGGGGTACAACGTTGAGGGACACAGTAGTCAATGAGTCATTAAGACGATGATTTTTGGCTAGTATCTCTCAGAGGGACTAAAAATGTCATCAATTTTAGTAACGGGTAGTGCAGGCTTCATTGGTTTCCATCTTTGCCGCCGTCTTATTTCGCTAGGACATGAAGTGGTTGGAGTAGATAACTTAAATGGTTATTATTCCCCGGAACTAAAAATGGCAAGGAACCATCATCTCGAGTCCATGGACAATTTTTTCTTTATTAAAATGGATCTCGCTGACCGTACCGCAGTAGAAGGCGCCTTAAAAGATCATGAATTCGAAATTATATGCCATTTGGCAGCTCAGCCCGGTGTTCGTTACTCTCTCGTGAATCCGTATGCTTACGAGCAATCCAATGTCGCAGCATTTCTTAATCTTATAGAATTGGCCAGGCATAGGGCTACGGCTCGCTTCGTGTACGCTTCTAGCTCAAGTGTTTACGGTGGAAACACCAAATTGCCGTATTCAGAAAGCGACCCGGTGGAAACGCCTATCAGCCTTTATGCAGCAACAAAGAGGGCTAATGAATTAATGGCCTTTACATACCATCATCTATATGGCTTACAAACGGTGGGCCTAAGGTTCTTCACGGTCTATGGAGAATGGGGACGCCCAGACATGGCATATTGGTCGTTCTTAGAAAATATTCTCGCGGACCAACAAATACGCGTATTCAATATGGGAAAGAATAGCCGTGATTTTACTTATATAGATGATATAGTGGACGGAATAATCGCCTCCCTGTTCACCAATGAATTGGACGGATACGAACTCATAAATTTAGGCAACAACCACCCTGTGGACGTAATGACATTCATAAGGATCTTGGAGCAGCTGACTGGAAAAAAAGCCAAGAAGAAGATGGAGCCCGCTCAGCCCGGAGACGTTGTTTCCACCTTTGCGGACATATCAAGAGCAAAGACAAAGTTGCGCTTTCGTCCTAAAACTGACATAAGCGAAGGGTTAAAGCGTTTTGTATCGTGGTATCTCTCGGAAGAGAAGGTTACCCAGGCGGTTCGCCGTTATCGGAGATTTCAATAGGCATAGAAGTCCGGGACAATTAATGAAGCTCCACAGCTTATGAAGCAAGTGAGGCATGTGGGGCTGTTATTTGAGTAGAGTTCTGTGAGGAGCTGATGGATACTTTATATAGTTTTGTGGGAACTGCTCTATTAGTCATTGCATCGGTTAATGGGTTTCTCATGATGGAAGCCACTGGTCGGAAGTCTAGCGGACAAGGGTTCAGGCGCGCACACAAATGGCTTGGTCGGGTCTATGCAGTTCTATTCATGTTCCTTTTCATAGCCATGTTTCCTCGTGTGTCGTTTCTTGATGGTATGCCGCCTTTCACACTGTGGCACGTAGTTTCAGGATTTACCTTGTTGCCCTTCGTCATCGTGAAGATTCTCATTGCTATGCGGTACAGACTCTTGTTCTCTTCTTTACACACCCTGGGGTTCTTGGTGATATACCTAACATACATGTGCGTCATGACAAGCGGATTCTTTATCGTATTTTTCAAACCTTTGGGTTAGAATATCCTGAAGTCAGGTTGCTTAACCAGGGAGTGTGTGCCCATGGAGCTCGGATCCGAGCGGATACGAAGGCGGATTCTGATATCACTAACGGTATCGATCGCTTGCTGCATTGCGGTTTTCATTGTTTCGAGCCTGTGGCTAGAGAGAACGCTATTGGCAAGGAAACTTGGTGAGGACCAGGTACGCCTGAAAGCTGGGCTCTGCGAGATTTTGTCCAGCCAGGTTGCTCTCTTAAACTGCGCCTCGGATTTCATTAACGAACTTGCAGAGTTGAGGCAATACGTCGAAATCAAAGATAGAGATGGCCTCTATCAGTTTCTACGTCCTCTTTTTGAACGTTTAAGGCGCGAGTACGGGATCACCCATGCCGAGTTCATAGATTCCACGAAAACCTCGTTTCTCAAGCTTCACCGACCCCACGATTTTGGGAATGTGATAGAGAGAGTAACGCTGGATCGAGCAGCAGCGAGCAGAAGGCCGTCAGCTGGGCTCGAAATAGGTCCCGCTGGCAACCTGGCGATTCGCTGCGTGCGTCCCTGGAAGTGGAACGAAGAAGAAACAGGATATTTTGAGCTAGGACAGACTCTAAACAACTTGGCCCTAAGGTTGTCTAGGACCCTGGGGGTAGATCTGATTATTATCATAAATAAATCTTTTGTTAAGAGAAATCACTGGGAAGGAGTCTCTGCGCAAGAGCTTCGTCCCGGCAAGTGGGACGACTACAGAGATTTTGTCATTTCTTCCCAGACCACAGACACGCTTCCCCTAAA
>FWPV01000412.1_pt1 | contig 136849 bp, 133 predicted proteins | sample 2228371 | NCBI WGS metagenome assembly FWPV01 (sample SAMEA103939776, study PRJEB20133) | metagenome | reverse complement strand
CGAACTGCACACGATGCAGGCCGTCGTCGCCGGCCGGGATCAGCTGGCTGGCGCGCTGCAGGTTCATGATGTCGACCTCGTACTCGCGCACGTGCTCTTCCAGCGCGCGGGCCAGTTTCGGGCCTTCGGTTTCCTTCACCGAGATGAAGTTCTCGATGGCCATGGTATCGAGCACCTGACCGCCGAAGCGCTCGGCCGCGACGCCGGTGCGGATGCCCTTGCGCGCCGCGTAGATCGCCGCTGCGGCGCCGGCCGGGCCACCGCCGACCACCAGCACGTCGAAGGCGTCCTTGGCCTTGAGCTTCTCGGCATCACGGGCGCTGGAACCGGTGTCGAGCTTGGCGAGGATCTCTTCCTCGCTCATGCGGCCCTGGGTGAACAGCTCGCCGTTGAGGTAGATGCTCGGCACCGACATGATCTGGCGGGCTTCGACTTCGTCCTGGAACAGTGCGCCGTCGATCGCCACGTGCTGGATGTTCGGGTTGAGCACGGCCATCAGGTTCAGCGCCTGGACCACGTCCGGGCAGTTCTGGCAGGACAGCGAGAAGTAGGTTTCGAAGCGATAGTCGCCGTCGAGCGCCTTGATCTGCTCAATGACTTCCGGTGCGGTCTTCGACGGGTGGCCGCCGACCTGCAGCAGGGCCAGCACCAGCGAGGTGAACTCGTGGCCCATGGGGATGCCGGCGAAACGCAGGCTGATGTTGCCGCCGATGCGGTTGAGCGAGAACGACGGCTTGCGCGCATCGTCGCCATCGGTCTTCAAGGTGATCTTGTCGCTGAGGCTGGCGATATCCTGCAGCAGGCTCAGCAGCTCCCGGGATTTCTCGCCGTCATCGAGGGACGCGACGATCTCGAAGGGCTGGGTGACCTTCTCCAGATAGGCCTTCAACTGGGTCTTGAGATTGGAATCCAACATTGGCGACTTACCCCGTCAAAGTGTATTAGCCCTGAGGGCTCTTAAGATGAATGACTCGAATGAGGCAAACTCTACTCCGCAGTAGGGGTATTCCGAAATTGATTAAAACAGTCGCGCCGATTCGATTTGTCTATTTGGAAAATGAAAACCCCGGCGGGGCCGGGGCTTTCTTTGCATCACTTTGAATCTACAAGTGCCGCCGCATCAGAAGTCCAGATTGGAGACTGCCAAGGCGTTGGACTCGATGAACTCCCGGCGCGGTTCCACTGCATCGCCCATCAGCGTGTTGAAGATCTGGTCGGCCGCGATGGCGTCCTCGATCGTCACCTTGAGCATGCGACGCACGTTCGGATCCATGGTGGTTTCCCAGAGTTGGTCCGGGTTCATTTCGCCGAGACCCTTGTAGCGCTGCACGCTGTGCCGACGGGTGCCCTCGTTCATCAGCCAGTCCAGCGCTTCCTTGAAGCTGGCGGCCGGCTTTTTGCGCTCGCCACGCTGTACGTAGGCACCTTCTTCCAGCAGGCTGTTCAGCTTCTCGCCCAGTGCCGTCACGGTACGGTAGTCGTTGCTGCCGAAGAAATCACGGTTGAAGGTGATATAGCTGGCCAGACCGTGGGAGCTGATCTCCACCTCCGGAAGCCACAGGTGGCGTTCCTTGTCCTCGCGCAGGCTGACGTTGTAGACCAGCCCCGAGCGCTCGCCGCCCTTGAGCAACGCACTGTACTGTTCGAGCCAGGCCTGCATGGCGGAATGGTCCGCCAGCTGCTCGAGAGAAACTCGTGGCAGGTAGATGAAGTGTTCGGTCAGTTCCAACGGGTACAGCCGTGACAGGCGCTGCAGGGTCTTCATAACCGTACGGTAGTCGTTGACCAGCTTCTCCAGCGCTTCGCCGGCCAGGCCTGGCGCATCATCGTTGACGTGCAGGCTGGCATCTTCCAGGGCCGATTGGGTGAGGTACTCCTCCATCGCCTCGTCGTCCTTGATGTACTGCTCCTGCTTGCCGCGCTTGACCTTGTACAGCGGCGGCTGGGCGATATACACGTAGCCACGCTCGATCAGCTCGGGCAGCTGGCGGAAGAAGAAGGTCAAGAGCAGGGTGCGGATGTGCGAACCGTCGACGTCAGCATCGGTCATGATGATGATGTTGTGGTAGCGCAGCTTGTCGATGTTGTATTCCTCGCGGCCAATGCCGCAACCCAGCGCGGTGATCAGCGTGCCGACTTCCTGGGACGACAGCATCTTGTCAAAGCGCGCCTTCTCGACGTTAAGAATCTTGCCCTTTAGCGGGAGGATCGCCTGGGTCTTGCGGTTGCGGCCCTGCTTGGCCGAGCCACCCGCGGAGTCACCCTCCACGATGTACAGTTCGGACAGCGCAGGATCCTTCTCCTGACAGTCTGCAAGCTTGCCCGGCAGGCCGGCGATATCCAGCGCACCCTTGCGGCGGGTCATTTCCCGCGCCTTGCGCGCTGCCTCACGGGCACGCGCGGCGTCGATCATCTTGCCGACCACAGCCTTGGCTTCGTTGGGATGTTCCAACAGGAAATCGGCGAAGTACTTGCCCATTTCCTGTTCCACAGCGGTCTTCACCTCGGAAGAAACCAGCTTGTCCTTGGTCTGCGAGCTGAACTTGGGATCCGGCACCTTGACAGAGATGATTGCGGTCAGGCCTTCACGCGCATCGTCACCGGTGGTGGAGATCTTGTGCTTCTTCGCCAGACCTTCCTGCTCGATGTAGTTGTTCAGGTTGCGCGTCAGCGCGGAACGGAAGCCGGCCAGGTGGGTACCGCCGTCACGCTGGGGAATGTTGTTGGTGAAGCAGAGGATGTTCTCGTTGAAGCTGTCGTTCCACTGCAGCGCGACTTCGACGCCGACGCCATCGTCACGCTGGACGTTGAAGTGGAACACCTGGTTCACCGCGGTCTTGTTGGTGTTCAGGTACGCGACAAAGGCGCTGAGGCCGCCCTCGTACTTGAACAGTTCTTCCTTGGCAGTGCGCTCGTCGCGCAGGACGATACCCACGCCGGAGTTGAGGAAAGACAGCTCGCGCAGGCGCTTGGCCAGAATGTCCCAGCTGAAATGGATGTTCTGGAAGGTCTCGGCGGACGGCTTGAAATGGATCTGCGTGCCCGATGTATCGGTTTCGCCCACGGCCGCGAGTGGGGCTTGCGGGACGCCATGGCGATAGAGCTGTTCCCACACCTTGCCTTCGCGGCGGATGGTCAGCAGCAGCTCCTCGGACAATGCGTTCACCACCGAGACACCCACGCCGTGCAGGCCACCGGATACCTTGTAGGAGTTGTCGTCGAACTTACCGCCAGCGTGCAGCACGGTCATGATGACCTCGGCTGCCGATACACCTTCTTCGTGAATATCCACCGGAATGCCGCGCCCGTTGTCGCGCACGGTAATGGATTCGTCGGTATGGATGGTGATGGAAATATCGCTGCAGTAGCCGGCCAGCGCTTCATCAATCGAGTTATCGACGACCTCGAAGACCATGTGGTGCAGGCCGGTGCCGTCATCGGTGTCGCCGATATACATGCCAGGGCGCTTACGCACGGCATCAAGACCTTTCAGCACCTTGATGCTCGAAGAGTCGTACGTGTGGTTCTCACTCATGCCTTCACTCCCGAGGGGCCGTGGAGCTGGGTTATTTGCCCATGTTCCACGTGAAACATTGAGACTGGTGTCTGTTCACCCCAGCCTTCTTGCAAAACGGTTGAATCGACGCAGGTAATAAACACCTGACAGTTCAGCTGTTCGAGCAACCTGCACAACGCCAATCGGTGCTGCGCATCCAGCTCCGAGGGCAGGTCGTCGACCAGATAAATGCATTGCCCGCGCTTGGCCTCGCTGACGAGATGACCTTGGGCAATGCGCAATGCACACACCACCAGCTTCTGTTGCCCACGCGACAGCACTTCTGCCGCGTTATGAGTACCCACCTTGAGTCGCAGATCCGCGCGCTGCGGGCCAGATTGCGTATGGCCCATCGCACGATCGCGCTCCAGTGACGAAGCCAATACATCGACCAATGGGCGATCCTTGTCCCAACCGCGGTAATAGCTCAGCGTCAGGCCATCCAGGTCCAGCAGCGCCTTGAGCGTCTTCTCGAAGACCGGTTTAAGCGCTTGGATGTAAGCCCGGCGATAACCATCGATCTCGTCGCTGGCCAGGCTCAGTTCCCGGCTCCAGGCGGCGTCCGAAGCGCCGTCCAGTGTACCATGCCGGAGCCATGAGTTCCGTTGCCTCAGGGCCTGCTGCAGGCGCTGCCAGGCACTCATGAAACGATGTTCCACGTGGAACACACCCCAGTCCAGGAACTGCCTGCGCAGCTTGGGGGCCCCCTCCAACAAACGGAAACTGTCCGGGTTGATCAGCTGCAGCGGCAGAGTGTCAGCCAGCTCGGCGGCAGAGCGAACGCTCTGCCCATCGATACGAATTCTGACTTCGCCACTGCGATCTCTGGAAACCCCCAGGGCTCGACTGTGCTGGTCCGGTAGCTCGACCTGGCCGAACACCGTGCAGGCCGGTTGCTCGTAGGTGATCACCGGGTTCAGTCGAATACTGCGAAAGGAGCGTGCGAGGCCGAGCAGGTGGATGGCCTCCAGCAGGCTCGTCTTGCCGCTGCCGTTGTCGCCGAAGAGGATGTTGATGCGCGGGGAGGGGGTCAGCGTCACCGGGTGCAGATTGCGAACCCCGGTGACGGAGAGACGGCTGAGGGACATTAAGCGGATTTACAGACGCATCGGCATCACGACGTAGGCGGAATCGTCGTTGTCGAACTCCTGCACCAGAGCGCTGCTGTTGGCGTCGGAGAGAATCAGCCGCACCTGCTCCGTAGTCATCACGCCGAGGACATCCAGCAGATAGCTGACGTTGAAACCGATCTCCAGCGATCCTCCGTTGTAGTCGACGGCGACTTCTTCCTCGGCTTCCTCCTGCTCCGGGTTGTTGGCCTGGATCTTCAACAGGCCGCTTTCCAGCTGCAGGCGAATGCCGCGGTACTTCTCGTTGGAGAGGATCGCCGTGCGGCTGAACGCCTCGCGCAGCAGCTGGCGATCACCGATCACCAGCTTGTCACCGCCCCGCGGCAGCACACGCTCGTAGTCCGGGAATTTTCCGTCCACCAGCTTGGAGGTGAAGGTGAACTCACCAGTAGTCGCGCGAATGTGATGCTGACCCAGTACGATGCTGACTTCGGCATCCTGATCGTTGAGCAGGCGCGCCAGTTCCAAGATGCCCTTGCGCGGGACGATCACCTGATGGCGATCCGGCTGTTCGATGCCGGCCTGCATCGAGCACATGGCCAGGCGATGGCCATCGGTGGCCACGGCACGCAGCATGCCGCTGGACACTTCGATCAGCATGCCGTTGAGGTAATAGCGCACATCCTGCTGGGCCATGGCAAACGCGCTGCGCTCGATGAGCTTGCGCAGCTTGCCCTGCTCGACAGTAAACGACAGCGAGCCAGGACCTTCTTCCACGGTGGGGAAATCGTTCGCCGGCAGGGTCGACAGCGTGAAGCGGCTACGCCCCGACTTGATGACGACCTTCTGGTCATCCAGGCGAATACTGATCAGTGCATCGCTCGGCAGGCTCTTGCAGATATCCATCAGCTTGCGTGCCGGCACGGTGATCTCGCCAGGCTCGGCGGCATCTTCGAGCGCGACGCGCCCCACCAGTTCAACCTCGAGATCGGTACCGGTCAGCGACAACTGCTGCCCCTGTACGACAAGAAGAACGTTGGACAGCACCGGCAAGGTCTGACGGCGTTCGACGACGCCAGCAACCAGCTGCAGGGGTTTCAACAGGGCTTCGCGCTGAATGGAAAAATGCATGGTCTGGTCCCTTGCCTATAGATTAGGTCGCACTCAGGTTGTCAAAGTTCGCAGCAGATTCTTGTAATCTTCACGTATATCTGCGTCTGTTTCCCGCAATTCGGCGATCTTACGACAGGCATGCAGAACCGTGGTGTGATCTCGACCGCCGAACGCATCGCCGATCTCCGGCAGGCTGTGATTGGTCAATTCCTTGGACAAAGCCATGGCCACTTGCCGCGGACGCGCGACCGAACGGGAACGCCGCTTGGACAGCAGATCGGAAATCTTGATCTTGTAGTACTCGGCCACGGTGCGCTGGATATTGTCGACGCTGACCAGTTTATCCTGCAACGCCAGCAGGTCTTTCAGCGATTCGCGTATCAGCTCGATGGTGATGTCGCGCCCCATGAAGTGGGCATGGGCGATCACCCGCTTCAGCGCTCCCTCGAGTTCGCGGACGTTGGAGCGAATGCGCTGGGCAATGAAAAACGCCGCATCGTGGGGCAGATCCACCTTGGCCTGATCCGCCTTCTTCATCAGGATCGCCACACGGGTCTCCAGTTCGGGCGGCTCGACCGCTACGGTCAAACCCCAACCGAAACGCGACTTCAGGCGCTCTTCGAGCCCATCGATCTCCTTCGGATAGCGGTCGCTGGTGAGAATGACCTGCTGGCCGCCTTCAAGCAGGGCATTGAAGGTATGGAAGAATTCTTCCTGGGAGCGCTCTTTCTTGGCGAAGAACTGGATGTCATCGATCAGCAGCGCATCCACTGAACGGTAGAAGCGCTTGAACTCGTTGATCGCGTTGAGCTGCAGGGCCTTGACCATGTCGGCCACGAAACGCTCCGAGTGCAGGTACACCACCTTGGCATTCGGGTTCTTTTTCAGCAGATGGTTACCCACAGCATGCATCAGGTGGGTCTTGCCCAGCCCCACCCCTCCATAGAGGAAGAGCGGGTTGTAACCGTGCTTGGGGTTGTCCGCCACCTGCCAGGCCGCAGCCCGCGCCAGCTGGTTGGATTTGCCTTCGACGAAATTCTCGAAAGTGAAGGTGCGATTCAGATAGCTGGTGTGCTTTAGTCCACCTTCGACCTGGACGGTACGCTCGGTACGCGGCGGCTCCGGCTCTGCGGGCTCGGCAACCACCGGCTCGAACCGGGCCGCTTGCGGTTGCGCCACCGCTGCGGGCGTGACCGGCGTGGTTGCTGCTGGTTGCGGCTGGGCGCGCGCTGCTGCGGCCGCGGAGGGCAGGGCGGCGGACGAGGTGCGCTTGCTACCTATAAGAAGGGAAAGTGCCGGCGCCAGCCCGGTCGACCGTTCGGAAAGCAGCTCCAGCAGTCGCGACAGGTACTTTTCATTGACCCAGTCGAGCACGAAGCGATTGGGGGCATAGACGCGCAGTTCATCGCCGTCGCCCTCCACCTGCAGGGGACGAATCCATGTGTTGAATTGCTGAGCAGGCAGTTCATCGCGCAAAAGCTCAACACACTGCTGCCAAAGTTCCACCGACACGGAAGCTCCTATCGACTCTGTCGAGGTAAGACGGCGGCCATTGTAGCTGTGCACCGGTTGGTTATCCACAAGAACCCGACCCGTGCCACTGCGATTCCGGCTTAGCAGACAGAACGAAAAGCCACCCTGCAAGCCTGTTGATAACTCCACCTAAGAGCGGTGTTCAACCCTGTGAGAAAGCGATGGACTATGTCCTCTGTGGATAAATCCGGACTTCATCCCCAGGCTGCACATAGGCTCCCCACCCGTGCCGCACCGCTTTTCCACCTGGTTTTCAATCGCTGCAGCCCTTGCTGCGTATGGCCTGCAGAAAGGTATCCACAGATCATGGTAGGTACATACATAAGCATTACATCTTAAGAGCTTATATTTCTTTTCTTTCTTATCTGTTTTCTGGCACGGCGGAACTGGTTGGAAATTGACCTGGCTGGACAGCTTCTCTACAATCGCCGGTCTCTTAAAAGGGGGCCATTCCGGCCCGCAATGGATCACCAGGTAACCGCACCATGAAACGCACTTTCCAACCCAGCACCATCAAGCGCGCTCGTACCCATGGCTTCCGTGCCCGCATGGCCACCAAGAACGGTCGTCAAGTTCTGTCCCGCCGTCGCGCCAAAGGCCGTAAGCGTCTGACCGTCTGATATCGGAACAGGTAGTGAGTCGGGGCTTCGGCCGGGAAAAGCGTCTGCTGACTCCCCGCCAATTCAAGGCAGTCTTCGACTCCCCTTCCGGTAAGGTGCCTGGCAGGAACGTCCTGCTGCTGGCACGCGAGAACGATCTGCAATACCCCCGCCTCGGGTTGGTGATCGGCAAGAAAAGCGTCAAGCTTTCGGTGGAACGTAACCGCATAAAGCGGCAGATACGGGAAACCTTTCGCCACCACCAACTGGAATTGGCGGGCTGGGACATCGTGATCATCGCCCGCAAGGGATTGGCTGATCTGGACAATCCCGAACTGGCGAAGCAGTTCGCCAAGCTCTGGAAGCGACTGTCACGCAACCCAGCCAAGGCCGCCGTCGAACCTGGAGCCGCCAACAGCACCCATGCGTAAATTGGCCATTGCTTCGATCAAGGTCTACCAGTACGCCATCAGTCCGATGATGGCCAGTCACTGTCGTTTCTATCCAAGCTGCTCCTGCTATGCACTAGAGGCCATCGAAACCCATGGTCTGTTGCGTGGCGGCTGGCTGAGCCTGCGCAGGTTGGGGCGTTGCCACCCGTGGAACCCTGGTGGCTACGATCCTGTGCCTCCTCACAACACTTCCAATTCATCTCCGATGGCCGAGTAACCATGGATATCAAACGCTCGATACTGCTCGTAGCTCTGGCAGTCGTTGCCTACCTGATGGTTCTTCAGTGGAACCAGGATTACGGTCAGGCAGCTTTGCCGACCGAAACCGCGCAAAGCCAGCCAGCCGCTCCGGCACTACCGGACAGCCCGAGTGCGACGACCGAAGGCAATGCTGATGACGTCCCGGCCGTGGCCGGTCAGCAGCAGGCCAGCGCCCTGCCAGCCAGCGCACCGAGTAGTCAACTGATCCGGGTGCGCACTGACGTATTGGATCTGGCCATCGATCCGCGTGGCGGGGACATCGTCGAGCTGCATCTGCCGCAGTATCCTCGTCGTCAGGATCGGCCCGATGTGCCGTTCCAGCTGTTCGAGCGTAGCGGCGAGCGTACCTATGAAGCGCAGAGCGGCCTGATTGGCGATGGTCCGGACAAGGCCAGCGGCCGTCCGCAGTACAGCAGCGAGAAAACCGAGTATCGGCTGGCCGAAGGGCAGGATGAGCTGGTTGTCGACCTGAACTACAGCGCCGATGGGGTCAACTACACCAAGCGCTTCACTCTGGAGCGAGGCAACTACGCGCTGAAGGTCAACTACCTGATCGACAACCAGAGTGAAAAGCCCTGGACCGGCTATCTGTTCGGCCAGCTCAAGCGCGACAACAGCGGCGACCCATCCTCGAGCACCGCCACCGGCACCGCCACTTATCTGGGTGCCGCGCTGTGGACCAAGGACGAGCCCTATCGCAAGGTCTCCATGGGCGACATGGATGAAAGCAACCTGCGTGAAAGCGTGCAGGGCGGCTGGATCGCCTGGCTGCAGCACTACTTCGTCACCGCCTGGATCCCGCAGGCGGACGACACCAACCAGGTGCAGACCCGCAAGGACAGCCAGGGCAACTACATCATCGGTTTCACCGGCCCGGCGGTCACCGTGCCGGCAGGTGCTCAGGGTGAGACCGGCGCCACGCTGTATGCCGGCCCGAAGAGCCAGGACAAACTGGAAGAGCTCTCGCCGGGTCTGCGTCTGACGGTCGACTACGGCATTCTCTGGTTCATCGCCCAGCCGATCTTCTGGCTGCTGGAAAATATCCACGCGCTGCTCGGCAATTGGGGCTGGTCGATCATCGTGCTGACCATCGTCATCAAGCTCGCCTTCTTCCCGCTCTCTGCCGCTAGTTACCGGTCGATGGCCCGCATGCGCGCGGTCTCGCCGAAGATGCAGGCGCTGAAGGAACAGCATGGCAACGATCGCCAGAAGATGTCCCAGGCGATGATGGAGCTATACAAGAAGGAGAAGATCAATCCGCTGGGTGGCTGCCTGCCGATCCTGGTGCAGATGCCGGTGTTCCTGGCGCTGTACTGGGTCCTGCTGGAAAGCGTCGAGATGCGCCAGGCGCCCTGGATGTTCTGGATCACCGACCTGTCGATCAAGGATCCGTTCTTCATCCTGCCGATCATCATGGGCGTGACCATGTTCATCCAGCAGCAGCTCAACCCGACGCCGCCGGACCCCATGCAGGCTCGGGTGATGAAGCTGTTGCCGATCATCTTCACCTTCTTCTTCCTCTGGTTCCCTGCCGGTCTCGTGCTGTACTGGGTCGTCAACAACGTCCTGTCCATCGCTCAGCAGTGGTACATTACCCGCAAGATCGAGGCCGCGGTGAAGCCCGCCTGACACCTCAAATGCCCATGCACAACGCCCCTTGATTGGGGCGTTCTGCTATCTGCGATCCAGAAAGGAGGCCGCATGAATCCAGTTCGCGACACCATAGCTGCCGTCGCTACCGCCCCGGGGCGCGGAGGGGTCGGTATCGTCCGGGTCTCAGGGCCACGGGCCAAGGCCATCGCCATTACCCTGTCCGGTCGTGAGCCAACACCACGGCATGCGCACTACGGTGCATTTCACGCAGACGATGGCGAGGTGATCGACGAGGGCTTACTGCTGTTCTTTCCTGGCCCGCATTCGTTCACCGGTGAAGACGTACTCGAACTACAGGGGCATGGTGGCCCGGTTGTCCTGGACATGCTCCTGCAGCGCTGCGTCGAGCTCGGCGTGCGCCTGGCTCGGCCAGGCGAGTTCAGTGAGCGCGCCTTTCTCAACGACAAGCTCGATCTGGCCCAGGCCGAGGCGATCGCCGATCTCATCGAAGCGAGCTCGGCACAGGCAGCGCGCAATGCGGTGCGTTCGCTGCAGGGCGAATTCTCTCGCCGCGTGCACCAACTGACCGAGAAGTTGATTCAGCTACGCATCTATGTGGAAGCGGCGATCGATTTTCCTGAAGAAGAGATCGACTTCCTGGCCGATGGGCATGTCCTGGCGCAGCTGAACGCCGTGAAAGCAGAGTTATCCACAGTGCTGCGGGAGGCCGGGCAGGGTGCCTTGCTGCGGGACGGGATGACGGTAGTGATCGCGGGACGCCCGAACGCCGGTAAATCCAGCCTGCTCAATGCACTGGCGGGCCGCGAGGCTGCGATTGTGACCGATATTGCCGGGACCACCCGCGACGTGCTGCGCGAACACATCCTCATCGATGGCATGCCGTTGCATGTCGTCGACACGGCCGGTCTGCGTGACACGGACGATCAGGTCGAGCGCATCGGAGTGCAACGTGCGCTCAACGCTATCGGCGAAGCGGATAGAGTGCTGCTGATGGTCGATGCCAGTGCACCTGAAGCGCTGGATCCCATGGCCCTCTGGCCGGAGTTTCTCGAGTTCAGCCCGGCACCGAACCGGGTGACGCTGATCCGAAACAAAGCCGATCTGAGCGGTGAGCCGATCGCGATTCGCTTTGACGACAGCGGACAGGCAACACTGAGCCTGTGCGCCCGGTCAGGTGAAGGTATCGAGCTGCTCCGCGAACACCTCAAGCAGTGCATGGGCTACGAGCAGACCTCTGAAAGCAGCTTCAGCGCTCGACGCCGCCATCTGGACGCACTGCGTCTGGCCGACCAGTATCTGCAGCATGGACATGCCCAACTGACACTGGCCGGCGCGGGCGAGCTGCTGGCCGAGGATCTGCGCCTGGCACAACAGGCGCTCGGCGAGATTACCGGAGCGTTCAGCTCGGACGACCTGCTCGGGCGAATCTTCTCCAGCTTCTGCATCGGCAAATGACTCAGAACGGGCGTTGATCGCGCCCGCTTCACTTCCTCTCCCTTCACCCACAACGCGCAACGTCGCGCTGAAGAAACCCAGCGCAGGCATCCGGCTGCCCTTTGTGCCGTCAATGAGCCCTGTGGAAAAGCCCGCCTGAAGGCAGTAGAAAAGTCATCTTAAAAGCGGGTGACAAATCCATGTGTGCATAACTAGACCTTTAATCCACAGGATGCGCGCCGCGCTCACACGGCTAACACCCAGCCGAAGCACAGGTTTATCCTTCCCTGGAGAACTAGAGCGACGCGGGCTTCAGAGGCTTATCCACAGAACGGTACTCCACCATACATAAACATAAAAATAAGCTTCTTATCTATTTCTTCTCTATTTCTATGTTTACCCACTGACGTACCTCCGTCGAATGGTTGGTCATTTTTTGCTCAGAGCCCTTCTTTAGCTCCGGCTAAATCCCTATACTTCGCGGTTTCCCAAACTCCCATCTAGACAGGCACGAGGTGCGTGGTGGACTTCCCTTCCCGTTTTGACGTGATCGTTATCGGCGGCGGCCATGCCGGCACCGAAGCTGCGCTGGCAGCGGCACGCATGGGGGTGAAGACCCTGCTGCTCAGCCACAACGTGGAAACCCTCGGCCAGATGAGCTGCAACCCTGCCATCGGTGGCATCGGCAAGAGTCACCTCGTCAAGGAAATCGACGCTCTGGGCGGCGCCATGGCGACCGCGACCGACAAGGGCGGCATCCAGTTTCGTGTGCTCAACAGCCGCAAGGGACCTGCCGTGCGTGCCACTCGTGCACAAGCCGACCGGGTGCTTTACAAGGCAGCTATTCGCGAAGCCTTGGAAAACCAGCCCAACCTGTGGATATTTCAGCAAGCCGCCGATGACCTGATCGTCGAGCAGAACGAGGTCCGTGGCGTCGTCACCCAGATGGGCCTGCGTTTCCTCGCCACGTCAGTGGTGCTGACCACCGGAACCTTTCTTGGCGGACTTATCCACATAGGTCTGCAGAATTATTCAGGCGGACGTGCAGGCGATCCGCCTTCGATCGCCTTGGCCAAGCGCCTGCGCGAACTGCCGCTGCGCGTCGGTCGGCTGAAGACCGGCACGCCGCCACGCATCGACGGCCGTTCGGTGGACTTTTCGCAGATGACCGAGCAACCTGGCGACACGCCGCTGCCGGTGATGTCCTTTCTCGGCAGCCGGGAGCAGCATCCGCCGCAGGTCAGCTGCTGGATCACCCACACCAACGCGCGTACTCACGAGATCATCGCCGCCAACCTCGATCGCTCGCCGATGTATTCCGGGGTGATCGAAGGCGTGGGACCGCGCTACTGCCCTTCGATCGAAGACAAGATTCATCGTTTTGCCGACAAGGACAGCCATCAGGTCTTCCTCGAGCCGGAAGGCCTGACGACTCACGAGCTTTATCCCAACGGCATCTCCACCTCACTGCCGTTCGACGTGCAGTTGCAGATCGTGCAGAGCATCCGCGGCATGGAGAATGCGCACATCGTGCGGCCGGGCTACGCCATCGAATACGACTATTTCGATCCGCGTGATCTCAAGTACAGCCTGGAGACCAAGGTCATCGGCGGGCTGTTCTTTGCCGGCCAGATCAATGGCACCACCGGTTACGAAGAAGCCGGCGCCCAGGGGCTGCTCGCCGGAGCCAACGCCGCCTTGCGCGCGCAGGGCAAGGACAGCTGGTGCCCGCGACGCGATGAGGCCTACCTCGGCGTGCTGGTCGATGACCTGATCACCCTCGGTACCCAGGAGCCGTATCGCATGTTCACCTCGCGCGCCGAGTACCGGCTGATCCTGCGCGAGGACAATGCCGACCTACGCCTGACCGAGAAGGGCCGCGAGCTCGGGCTGGTGGACGACGCCCGCTGGGCGGCGTTCTGCGCCAAGCGCGAGGGCATCGAGCGCGAGGAACAGCGCCTGAAGAGCAGCTGGGTGCGCCCCGGCACGCCGCAGGGCGATGCCATCGCCGAGCGCTTCGGCAGTCCGCTGGCCCGCGAGTACAACCTGCTCAATCTGCTCGCTCGTCCCGAAATCGATTATCAGAGCCTGATCGAACTGACCGGGCCGGGCGAACCGGATCCTCAGGTCGCCGAGCAGGTCGAGATCAAGACCAAATACGCCGGTTACATCGAGCGGCAGCAGGACGAGATCGAGAAGCTGCGGGCCAGCGAGAGTGTCGCGCTGCCGGCAGATCTCGATTACGCGACCATCCCGGGGCTGTCCAAGGAAATCCAACACAAGCTCGGCCAGGCTCGCCCCGAGACGCTTGGCCAAGCCTCACGGATTCCCGGGGTCACTCCCGCTGCGGTGTCTCTGCTGATGATCCACCTGAAGAAGCGCAGCGCCGGTCAGCAGCTGGAGCAGAGCGCCTGATGAGTCTGGTCAGCGAATCCCACGCCGAAGAACTCGTCCGCGGCGCCAGACAGCTCGGCATCCCCCTGGACGACCGCCAGCAACAACTGCTGCTGGCCTACCTGGCGCTGCTGATCAAGTGGAACAAGGCCTACAACCTGACCGCCGTCCGCGACCCGGACGAGATGGTGTCGCGGCACCTGCTCGACAGCCTCAGCGTGGTGCCCTTCGTCGCCGAAGGTGGGCGCAACTGGCTGGATGTCGGCAGCGGTGGCGGCATGCCTGGCGTGCCGCTGGCGATCATGTTCCCCGAGCTGGCCTTCACCCTGCTGGACTCGAACGGCAAGAAGACGCGCTTTCTCACCCAGGTGAAGCTGGAGCTGAAACTGACCAATCTCGAGGTGGTGCACAGCCGTGTCGAGCAGTTCCAGCCAGCCATCGCTTTCGACGGCATCACCTCGCGTGCCTTCAGCTCGCTGGAGGACTTTGCCAGCTGGACACGCCATCTGGGCGATACCGAAACGCGCTGGCTGGCGATGAAAGGCATGCAGCCGGACGACGAGCTGCAGCGCCTGCCAGCGGACTTCCGCCTCGATGCCTGTCACGTACTCAAGGTTCCCGGTTGCCAAGGCCAGCGCCATCTGCTGATACTGCGCCGCACTTCATGACCCGGACAGACACTGACCATGGCTAAAGTCTTCGCCATTGCCAACCAGAAAGGCGGTGTCGCCAAGACCACCACCTGTATCAACCTGGCCGCTTCGCTGGTTGCGACGCGCCGGCGCGTGCTGCTGATCGATCTCGATCCGCAGGGCAACGCCACCACCGGCAGCGGTGTGGACAAGCTCGGCCTGGAATACTCGATCTACGATGTGCTGATCGGCGAATGCAGCCTGGTTGACGCCATGCAGTTCTCAGAGCACGGTGGCTACCAGTTGCTGCCGGCCAACCGCGACCTGACCGCGGCCGAGGTGGCCCTGTTGAATCTGCCGGCCAAGGAAAAGCGCCTGCGCGAAGCGCTGGCGCCGGTCCGCGAAAACTACGACTACATCCTCATCGACTGCCCCCCCTCGCTGTCGATGCTGACCATCAATGCTCTGGCTGCATCGGACGGAGTGATCATCCCAATGCAGTGCGAGTACTACGCACTGGAAGGGCTCACCGACCTGGTCAACTCGATCCAGCGCATCGGTCAGGCACTCAATCCGAGTCTGAAGATCGAAGGTCTGCTGCGCACCATGTACGACCCGCGCAGCAGCCTGACCAACGATGTCTCCGAGCAGCTCAAGGCGCATTTTGGCGACAAGCTCTACGACACCGTCATCCCGCGCAACGTCAGGCTCGCCGAGGCACCCAGCCACGGTATGCCGGCGCTGGTCTACGACAAGCAATCCAAGGGCGCACTGGCCTACCTGGCCCTGGCCGGAGAACTGTCGCGACGCCAGCGCCAGTCGGCGCGTGGCGCCCTCGCATAAGGACTACTCATGGCGACCAAGAAAAGAGGCCTAGGCCGCGGACTCGATGCCCTGCTCGGCGGCGCCAGTGTTTCGGCCATGCAGGAAGAGGCTGCCAAGGTCGATACCCGCGAACTCCAGCACCTGTCGCTGGAGCTGATCCAGCGCGGCAAGTACCAGCCGCGACGTGACATGGACCCGCAGGCACTGGAAGAGCTGGCACAGTCGATCAAGAACCACGGCGTGATGCAGCCGATCGTGGTGCGACCGCTGAGTGGTGGTCGCTACGAAATCATCGCCGGCGAGCGGCGCTGGCGGGCCAGCCAGCAGGCCGGGTTGGAGAAGGTGCCAGCGCTGGTTCGTGAGGTCCCGGACGAAGCGGCGATCGCCATGGCGCTGATCGAGAACATTCAGCGCGAAGATCTCAACCCGATCGAAGAGGCGGTGGCGCTGCAGCGTTTGCAGCAGGAGTTCCAGCTGACCCAGCAGCAGGTCGCCGATGCGGTCGGCAAGTCGCGTGTCTCCGTCAGTAATCTGCTGCGACTGATCGCCCTGCCGGACGAGATCAAGACGCTACTTGCCCATGGTGATCTGGAGATGGGCCATGCGCGCGCCTTGCTGGGTTTGCCGGGTGACCAACAGGTCGAGGGCGCGCGGCATGTTGTCGCACGTGGCCTGACGGTCCGCCAGACCGAGGCCCTGGTACGTCAGTGGCTGAGCGATAAGGAAAAGCCGAAGGCCGAGGTCAAGAGCGATCCGGACATCAGCCGCCTGGAACAGCGCCTTGCCGAACGGCTGGGCTCGCCGGTGCAGATCAAGCATGGGCAGAAGGGCAGGGGCCAACTGGTGATCCGCTACAGTTCACTGGACGAATTGCAGGGCGTTCTGGCGCACATTCGTTGATACAAAATCCATGTAGTGCCGGTCGGAAAATACTACCGGAGAGTTGAACCCCGGCTGGCCTGCTCCTATACTCGCCGCGCTTTTTTGACTGCGGACAATTATTTACGCGGCCCGCTGCAGCGATGGAAATCCGGTGAACATACGCAACAGAACACCCTTCCATCGTCTTCCGGCTTTTCGCGTATTGCTGATGCAGGCGATGGTCGTGGTTGCGACCGCTGTGTCATGTGGCCTGGTATTTGGTATGGTCGCCGGCTACTCCGCGCTGTGTGGCGGTCTGATTGCGCTGTTGGCGAACGTGTATTTCGCGTACAAGGCCTTTCGGTACTTTGGCGCACGTTCGACTCGGGCAATCATCCAGTCCTTCTGGTCTGGCGAGATGGGTAAACAGATTCTGGCAGCAGCGCTGTTTGCGTTGGTGTTCGTGGGAGTGAAGCCGCTGGACCCGATTGCCTTGTTTGCCGGCTATCTGCTGGTTCTGGGTGTCGGAGCAAGCGCGCTCCTGCTGATGAAAAACAATCCGAAGCATTGAGCATTGAGGCGTTTATGGCGAGTACCCCCGCTGAATATATCCAGCACCACCTGCAAAACCTCACCTACGGCAAGCTGCCGGCAGGTTACGAGCGTGCTGATGGCTCCGTTCTCGATCAGGCCACCTGGACCATCGCTCAGACGGGTCTGGAAGCTCGTGACATGGGCTTCATGGCCTTTCACCTGGATACCCTTGGCTGGTCGCTGCTGATGGGCGCCATCTTCATCCTGCTGTTCCGCAGCGCCGCCAAGTCTGCCACCGCCGGCGTACCGGGCAAGCTGCAAAACTTCGTCGAGATGTGCGTCGAGTTCGTCGAAGGCGTGGTCAAGGACACCTTCCATGGCCGCAACCCACTCATTGCTCCGCTGGCGCTGACCATCTTTGTCTGGGTGTTCCTGATGAACAGCCTGAAGTGGATCCCGGTCGACTACATTCCTGGCATCGCTGGGCTGCTCGGTCTGCCGGCCTTCAAGATCGTGCCGACCGCCGATCCCAACGGCACCTTCGGTCTGTCGCTCGGCGTGTTCATCCTCATCCTGTTCTACAGCGTCAAGGTCAAGGGTATCGGTGGTTTCAGCAAGGAACTGGCTTTCACCCCGTTCAACCACTGGTCGCTGATTCCGTTCAACCTGTTCCTGGAAATCCTCGGTTTGCTGACCAAGCCGCTCAGCCTCGCGCTGCGTCTGTTCGGCAACATGTATGCCGGTGAGGTGGTGTTCATCCTTATCGCGCTGCTGCCGTTCTACGTGCAGTGGACCCTGAATGTACCCTGGGCGATCTTCCACATCCTGGTGATCCCGCTTCAGGCGTTCATCTTCATGGTTCTGACCGTGGTGTACCTGAGTTCTGCTCATGAAGATCATGGGCACGCCGAGCTCACGCCGTAACAGCTGAACCGTTACAACCGTTTTGCTTTACCCAAGAAAACCTTAACCCCCTTAGCTTCAGGAGCTTTACATGGAACTCGTCTACATCGCCGCCTCCATCATGATCGGTCTGGGTGCCCTGGGCACCGGTATTGGCTTCGCCCTGCTGGGTGGCAAGCTGCTGGAATCCACTGCTCGTCAGCCGGAGCTGGCTCCTCAGCTGCAAACCAAGACCTTCCTGATGGCCGGCCTGCTCGACGCCGTACCGATGATCGGCGTTGGTATCGCGATGTACCTCATCTTCGTTGTCGCCGGTTAATCACTTTCCGGTTTGAGATGGGGTTCGCCGGGGCGGACCCCGTCGCCGTGGAATGACTCCCGCGTTGAACGAGATAGCACGAGGTAAATCGCTGTGAACATTAACTTGACGCTGTTCGGTCAAACGCTCGCCTTCGCTATCTTCGTCTGGTTCTGCATGAAGCTCGTATGGCCGCCAATCACGGCAGCCATGGCAGCGCGCCAGAAGAAGATCGCCGAAGGACTGGATGCGGCAGGCCGTGCGCAGCAGGACCTGAAACTGGCTCAGGACAAGGTGTCCAACACCCTCCGCGAGACCAAGGAGCAGGCTGCCCAGATCATCGAGCAGGCGAACAAGCACGCCAATGCGATCATCGAGGAAGCCAAGCAGCAGGCACGTGCCGAAGGCGAGCGACTGGTCGCCGGCGCCCGCGCCGAGATCGAACAGGAAGTGAACCGTGCCAGGGACCAACTGCGCAGCCAGGTAGCGGCTCTTGCCGTCGCCGGTGCAGAGAAGATCCTGGAGTCCCAGGTGGACGCCAAGGTACACAACGAGCTGGTCGAAAAACTGGCCTCCCAACTCTAAGCGAGGCAAGCGATGATCAATACCCAGACGCTTGCTCGGCCTTACGCGAAAGCCGCTTTCGAGTTTGCCAGCGCCGCAGGACAGACCGATTCCTGGTCGAAAATGCTCAACCTGGCTGCCGTCGCTGTTGAAGTCCCAGAAGTCGCAGCGTTGCTGAACGACCCTCGTCTGACCAGCGAAAGCAAGGTCCAGGCGCTGGTACGTGTACTTGGTGACGATGCCGACGAGGCGTTCCGCAACTACGTTCAGACCCTTGGCGAAAACGATCGCCTGTCGGTCCTGCCGACCGTGTGGGAGCTGTACGAGGACATCAAGGCGCAAGCCGAGAAAACGCTCGAGGCAGAAGTTGAAACCGCCTTTGAGCTCAGCAACGCGCAACTCCAAACTTTGGCTGCCGCCCTGTCGAAGCGGCTAGATCGCACCGTCAACCTCCAGCAGGTCGTGAATCCTGCGCTGATCGGCGGCGTGTTGATTCGCGCCGGTGATGTGGTTGTCGACGGTTCGGTCCGCGGCAAACTGAGCCAGTTGGCCGAATCGTTGAAATCCTGATTTGAGGGTCATGGCATGCAGCAACTGAATCCTTCCGAGATTAGTGAAATCATCAAGCAGCGCATCGAGAAATCGAATGTCGCTGCTCAAGCCCGTAACGAGGGCACCGTCGTCAGCGTTTCTGACGGTATCGTACGCATCTACGGTCTGGCCGACGTCATGTACGGCGAAATGATCGAGTTCCCTGGCGGCATCTTCGGCATGGCACTGAACCTGGAGCAGGACTCCGTCGGTGCCGTGGTTTTGGGTAACTACCTGGGCCTGACCGAAGGCATGAGCGCCAAGTGCACCGGCCGCATCCTCGAAGTTCCGGTTGGTCCGGAACTGCTGGGTCGCGTGGTCGACGCGCTGGGCAACCCGATCGACGGCAAAGGCCCGATCAACGCTCAGGCGACTGATGCGGTCGAGAAAGTCGCACCGGGCGTGATCTGGCGTAAGTCGGTCGACCAGCCGGTACAGACCGGTTACAAATCGGTCGACGCCATGATCCCGGTAGGCCGTGGCCAGCGTGAGCTGATCATCGGTGACCGTCAGATCGGCAAGACCGCCCTGGCCATCGACGCCATCATCAACCAGAAGAACAGCGGCATCCGCTGCGTCTACGTAGCCATCGGTCAGAAGCAGTCGACCATCGCCAACGTGGTGCGCAAGCTGGAAGAGCACGGCGCCCTGCAGAACACCATCGTGGTGGCTGCTTCGGCTTCCGAGTCCGCTGCGCTGCAGTACCTGGCTCCGTATGCCGGCTGCACCATGGGCGAGTACTTCCGCGACCGCGGTGAAGACGCGCTGATCGTCTATGACGATCTGTCCAAGCAGGCTGTGGCTTACCGCCAGATTTCCCTGCTGCTGCGTCGTCCGCCGGGACGTGAAGCCTACCCGGGCGACGTGTTCTATCTCCACAGCCGCCTGCTGGAGCGCGCTTCGCGTGTTTCCGAAGAGTATGTCGAGAAGTTCACCAACGGTGCCGTGACTGGCAAGACTGGCTCGCTGACCGCTCTGCCGATCATTGAAACCCAGGCGGGTGACGTTTCCGCGTTCGTTCCGACCAACGTGATCTCCATCACCGACGGTCAGATCTTCCTGGAATCGGCCATGTTCAACGCAGGCATCCGTCCGGCCGTCAACGCCGGTATCTCGGTATCCCGCGTCGGTGGTGCCGCGCAGACCAAGATCGTCAAGAAGCTGTCCGGTGGTATCCGTACCGCACTGGCTCAGTACCGTGAACTGGCCGCATTCGCACAGTTCGCTTCCGACCTCGACGAAGCGACCCGCAAGCAGCTGGAGCATGGTCAGCGCGTTACCGAGCTGATGAAGCAGAAGCAGTACGCGCCGATGTCCATCGCCGACATGTCCCTGTCCCTGTATGCCGCCGAGCGTGGCTATCTGGCGGACGTGGAAGTGGCCAAGGTTGGCGCCTTCGAGCAGGCCCTGATCGCCTTCTTCAACCGCGAGTTCGCCGACCTGATGGCGAAGATCAACGTGAAGGGCGACTTCAATGACGAAATCGACGCCGGCCTGAAGGCTGGTATCGAGAAGTTCAAGGCCACGCAAAGCTGGTAAGCCGCAGCGGGAGCCGCGAGGCTCCCGCCTGCTAACCCGATAGGTGTCAAATGGCAGGCGCAAAAGAGATTCGCAGCAAGATTGCGAGCATCAAAAGCACGCAGAAGATCACCAGCGCCATGGAAAAGGTGGCGGTCAGCAAGATGCGCAAGGCACAGATGCGCATGGCTGCCAGCCGCCCTTATGCGGAGCGGATCCGGCAGGTAATCGGCCATCTGGCCTACGCCAACCCGGAATACCGTCACCCGTTCATGGTGGAGCGTCCGGTCAAGCGTGTCGGCTATATCGTCGTGTCTACTGATCGTGGTCTGTGTGGTGGCCTGAACATCAACCTGTTCAAGGTCCTGATCAAGAACATGAAGGAGTGGCACGATCAGAAGGTCGAAGTCGACCTCTGCGTGATCGGCAACAAGGGCGCGAGCTTCTTCCGCAGCTTCGGCGGCAACGTCGTCGCGGCGATCGGCAACCTCGGCGAAGAGCCATCGATCAACGATCTGATCGGCAGCGTCAAGGTCATGCTGGACGGCTTCCACGAAGGCCGTATCGATCGCTTGTACCTGGTATCCAACAAGTTCATCAACACCATGACCCAGAAGCCCACGGTCGATCAGCTGCTGCCCCTGGCCGCAGACGAGAACGCCGAGCCGGTCAAGAAAGGTCAGTGGGACTACCTCTACGAGCCGGACGCCCAGCAGCTGCTGGATGCCCTGCTGGTTCGTTTCATCGAGTCCCAGGCCTATCAGGCGGTGGTTGAGAACGGCGCAGCCGAACAGGCCGCGCGGATGATTGCCATGAAGAACGCAACCGACAACGCCGGTGAGCTGATCAGCGACCTGCAACTGGTCTACAACAAGGCCCGTCAGGCTGCGATCACTCAGGAAATTTCGGAAATCGTCGGCGGCGCTGCCGCGGTTTAAGAACGGTTCAAATATTCAGAGGAACCAAACATGAGTAGCGGACGTATCGTTCAAATCATCGGCGCCGTTATCGACGTGGAATTTCCGCGCGATCTGGTACCGAACGTCTATGACGCACTGAAAGTTCAGGGCGCCGAGACCACCCTGGAAGTCCAGCAGCAGCTGGGTGACGGCATTGTCCGTACCATCGCCATGGGTTCGACCGAAGGCCTCAAGCGCGGCCTGGACGTCGTCAACACCGGCACCGGTATCTCCGTACCGGTCGGCAAGCAGACCCTCGGTCGCATCATGGACGTCCTGGGTAACCCCATCGACGAAGCCGGCCCGATCGGCGAAGAAGAGCGTTGGACCATCCACCGCGCTGCGCCGTCCTATTCCGAGCAGGCTGGTGGCAACGAGCTGCTGGAAACCGGCATTAAGGTTATCGACCTGGTCTGCCCGTTCGCCAAGGGCGGTAAGGTCGGTCTGTTCGGTGGTGCCGGTGTCGGCAAGACCGTAAACATGATGGAGCTGATCCGCAACATCGCGATGGAGCACAGCGGTTACTCCGTGTTCGCCGGTGTGGGTGAGCGTACTCGTGAAGGTAACGACTTCTATCACGAGATGAAGGACTCCAACGTTCTGGACAAGGTAGCCCTGGTGTACGGCCAGATGAACGAGCCGCCGGGAAACCGTCTGCGCGTTGCTCTGACCGGTCTGACCATGGCCGAGAAGTTCCGTGACGAAGGCCGTGACGTACTGTTGTTCGTCGACAACATCTACCGTTACACCCTTGCCGGTACCGAAGTATCCGCCCTGCTGGGCCGTATGCCTTCGGCGGTAGGTTATCAGCCGACTCTGGCCGAAGAGATGGGCGTTCTGCAGGAGCGCATCACCTCCACCAAGAACGGTTCGATCACCTCCGTACAGGCCGTATACGTACCTGCGGACGACCTGACCGACCCGAGCCCGGCGACCACCTTCGCCCACCTCGACGCTACCGTCGTACTGTCGCGTGACATCGCCTCCCTGGGTATCTACCCGGCGGTCGATCCGCTCGACTCGACTTCGCGTCAGCTGGATCCGCTGGTCATTGGCCAGGAGCACTACGACACCGCTCGCGGCGTTCAGTACGTGCTGCAGCGCTACAAGGAGCTGAAGGACATCATCGCGATCCTCGGTATGGACGAACTGTCCGAGACCGACAAGCAGCTGGTATCCCGTGCTCGTAAGATCCAGCGCTTCCTGTCCCAGCCGTTCTTCGTGGCCGAAGTCTTCACTGGCTCGCCAGGCAAGTACGTGCCGCTGAAGGAAACCATCCGTGGTTTCTCCGGCATCCTCAATGGCGACTACGACCATCTGCCGGAACAGGCGTTCTACATGGTCGGCAGCATCGACGAAGCCATCGAGAAAGCCAAGAAACTGTAACTGGCGCGCCCGTTCGCGGGCGCCAACCAGCCTGACCCGCAGCTGCTGGTCAGGCTGATTACCGAGGCATGAACATGGCTATGACAGTGCATTGCGACATCGTCAGTGCGGAAGAAGAGCTGTTCTCGGGGCTGGTGGAAATGGTCGTCGCCCACGGCAACCTGGGTGACATCGGCGTTCTGCCGGGTCACGCGCCGCTGCTGACCGATCTCAAGCCGGGTCCGGTTCGAGTGATCAAGCAGGGTGGCGACGAGGAAATCTTCTACATCTCTGGCGGCTTCATCGAAGTCCAGCCGAACATGGTGAAGGTTCTCGCCGATACCGCTACCCGCGCCAAGGACATCGACGAAGCTGCCGCGCAGGCCGCCGTCAAGGCTGCCGAGAAGGCCCTGCACGAGAAGGGCGCGGAGTTCGATTACGGCTCCGCGGCCGCTCGCCTGGCCGAGGCTGCAGCCCAGCTGCGGACCATCGAGGCAATGCGCAAGAAGTACGGTCGTCACTGATCGACTCGCAACTTCATCGCGCACGAGTAAAAGGGTAGCCTTGGCTACCCTTTTTCTTTGTCTGCCATTTGTCGGCGCTGATACCAGCTGCACCCTGACTACCTACAGGTGAGCTGTCGGGCCGAACCCGTTCAGGAATCGCTTCATGTCCCTCGATATCGTCATTCTCGCCGCCGGTCAGGGCACCCGCATGCGTTCGGCACTGCCCAAGGTGCTGCATCCAGTCGCCGGCCAATCCATGCTCGGTCACGTCATAAGTACGGCGCGTGCGCTGCAGCCGCGCAGTATTCAGGTGGTGATCGGCCACGGGGCCGAGCAGGTGCGCCAGCGGCTGGTCGGGGACGACCTTAACTACGTGGTTCAAGCCGAGCAGCTGGGTACCGGGCATGCGGTGGCCCAGGCGTTACCGAATCTATCGGCCGAGCGCGTGCTGATCCTCTACGGCGATGTGCCGCTGATCGAGGCCGAGACCCTTCAGCGTTTGCTGCAGAAGGTCGGACCCGAGCAGCTGGCATTGCTGACGGTGACCCTGGATGACCCGACTGGCTACGGCCGGATCGTCCGTGACGCGCACGGCGAAGTGCAGGCCATTGTCGAGCACAAGGATGCCAGTGCCGAGCAGAAGGCGATCCGCGAGGGCAACACCGGGATTCTCGCCGTACCGGGCAGCCGCATCGGCGAATGGCTTGGCCGCCTGTCCAACAGCAACGCCCAGGGCGAGTACTACCTTACCGACGTGATCGCCATGGCCGTGGCCGACGGCCTGCGGGTGGCCACCGAACAGCCACAGGACGCCATGGAGGTGCAGGGCGCCAACGACCGCATCCAGCTTGCCGAACTGGAGCGCCACTACCAGCTGCGTGCTGCGCGCCGGCTGATGGCCCAGGGCGTCACGCTGCGCGACCCGTCGCGTTTCGATCTGCGCGGCGACGTGAGTGTCGGCCGGGACGTGCTCATTGACGTCAACGTGGTGCTCGAGGGCAAGGTGGTCATCGAGGATGATGTACAGATCGGCCCGAACTGCTTGATCAAGGACAGCACCCTGCGCCGCGGCGCTATCGTCAAGGCCAATTCCCATCTGGACGGTGCGGTGGTGGGCGAGGGCGCCGACTGCGGACCGTTCGCCCGGCTGCGTCCCGGCAGCACACTCGGTGCCAAGGCGCATGTGGGCAACTTCGTCGAGATGAAGAATGCGAGCCTCGGCGACGGCGCCAAGGCTGGTCATCTGAGCTACTTGGGCGACGCCGAGATCGGCGCGCGGACCAACATCGGCGCCGGGACAATCACCTGCAACTACGACGGCGCCAACAAGTTCAAGACGGTGATGGGCGAGGATGTGTTCATCGGCTCCAACAGCTCGCTGGTGGCGCCGCTGAATCTGGGCGACGGCGCCACTACCGGCGCCGGGTCGACCATCACTGCGGACGTTCCGGCGCATACCTTGGCACTCGGTCGCGGACGTCAGCGCAACATCGATGGCTGGCAGCGACCGGTGAAAAACAAATCCTGAGGAAAAAGGGCATTGGCCGAATGGCGTGTGCCGACTTCCGGCTGCCGGGCAGGGCTTGCGATCGCGTCGGGCATATGTTTTGATTCGCGCCGTTAACTTTCGAATCGAAACATATAAATGTCGAAGCGCAATACACCACAACGTCGTCACGTCATCCTCGCGCTGCTCAACGAGCGCGGCGAGGTCAGCGTCGATGAGCTGTCGCGGCGCTTCGAGACGTCCGAAGTCACCATCCGCAAGGATCTCGCCGCCCTGGAAAAGAATGGCCTGCTGCTGCGCCGCTACGGCGGTGCGGTGTCGCTGCCGCAGGAGCTGATCGGCGACACTGCACAACCCGTCTCGCCCTACAAGCAGGCGATCGCCCGCGCGGCTGTCGGCTGCATTCGCGAGCACGCGCGGATCATTATCGACAGCGGCACCACCACCGCGGCGATGATCCCTCAGCTCGGCTACAAGCACGGGCTGGTGGTGATGACCAATTCGCTGAACGTGGTCAATGCCCTGCGCGAGCTGGAGCACGAGCCGGTGCTGCTGATGACCGGCGGCACCTGGGACCCGCACTCGGAGTCTTTCCAGGGCCAGGTGGCCGAACAGGTGCTGCGATCCTATGACTTCGACCAGCTGTTCATCGGCGCCGACGGCATCGACCTGGAGCGCGGTACCACCACCTTCAACGAGCTGCTTGGGCTGTCGCGGGTGATGGCCGATGTTGCGCGCGAGGTCATCGTGCTTGCCGAGGCCGACAAGATCGGTCGGCGCATCCCCAATCTGGAGCTGCCCTGGAGCAGCGTGCACACCCTGATCACCGATGAACGCCTCAGCGACGAGGCGCGCACCAGCATCCTGGCCCGCGGCGTGAAGCTGATCTGCGTGGCCATCGAACCCCATTTGGAGACCTGAATATGTGTGGCATCGTTGGCGCCGTCGCCGAACGCAACATCACCGCGATCCTTCTCGAAGGCCTCAAGCGCCTGGAATACCGTGGCTACGACAGTGCCGGCGTTGCCGTGCTCGACGAGAACGGCACACTCGAGCGCCTGCGCCGCAACGGCAAGGTCGCCGAACTGGAGCAGGCTCAGCAGCAGACGCAGCTGGCCGGCCGCCTGGGCATCGCTCACACTCGCTGGGCCACCCATGGCGCGCCCTGCGAACGCAATGCCCATCCGCATTTTTCCGGTGATGACCTAGCGGTGGTGCATAACGGCATCATCGAGAACCACGAGGCGTTGCGCGCTCGGCTCAAGGAGATGGGTTACGTATTCGTCTCGGATACCGACACCGAAGTCATCGTCCATCTGCTACACCACAAGCTCGATTCGCTCGGCGACCTCACCGCTGCACTGAAGGCAGCGGTCAAGGAACTGCATGGCGCCTATGGTCTGGCAGTGATCAGCGCCAAACAGCCGGATCGCCTGCTCGCCGCACGCAGCGGCAGCCCGCTGGTGATCGGCCTGGGCCTGGGCGAAAACTTCCTCGCCTCCGACCAGCTGGCACTGCGGCAGGTCACCGACCGCTTCATGTATCTGGAGGAAGGCGATATCGCCGAGATTCGCCGTGACGCCGTGCAGGTCTGGGATGTTGATGGCCAGCCGGTGAAGCGCGAGGCCGTGCAGTATCACGAAGGCGCCGAGGCGGCGGACAAGGGCGAATACCGCCACTTCATGCTCAAGGAGATTCATGAGCAGCCCAAGGTCGTGCAGCGCACCCTGGAAAGCCGTCTGGGCGATCGTCAGGTGCTGGTCGAGGCCTTCGGTCCGCAGGCCGGCCAGCTGTTCGCCAAGGTCCGCAACGTGCAGATCGTCGCCTGCGGCACCAGCTATCACGCCGGCATGGTGGCGCGTTACTGGCTGGAAGAACTGGCCGGAATCCCCTGCCAGGTCGAAGTCGCCAGCGAGTTCCGTTACCGCAAGGTGGTGGTGCAGCCCGACACCCTGTTCGTCACCATCTCCCAGTCCGGCGAGACGGCCGACACCCTGGCGGCGCTGCGCAATGCCAAGCAGCTTACCAGCGGCGAGGGCGGCTACCTTGCCAGTCTGGCCATCTGCAATGTCGGCATCAGCTCGCTGGTACGCGAGTCGGACCTGACCCTGCTGACCCAGGCCGGGCCGGAAATCGGCGTCGCCTCGACCAAGGCGTTCACCACCCAGCTGGTCGGGCTGATGCTGCTGACCCTCGCCCTGGGCCACGTCCGCGGCACGTTGAGCGCGGCCCGCGAAGCGGAGCTGGTCGACGAACTGCGGCGCCTGCCGACCCGCCTGGGCGAGGCGCTGGCCATGGATGCGACGGTGGAGAAGATTGCCGAGCATTTCGCCGAGAAGCACCACACGCTGTTCCTCGGCCGCGGCGCGCAGTACCCGGTGGCGATGGAAGGCGCGCTCAAGCTCAAGGAGATCTCCTACATCCACGCCGAGGCCTATCCGGCTGGCGAACTCAAGCACGGCCCGCTGGCCCTGGTGGATGCCGACATGCCGGTGGTCACCGTGGCGCCGAACAACGAGTTGCTAGAGAAGCTCAAGTCGAACCTGCAGGAAGTGCGCGCCCGTGGCGGCGAGCTGATCGTCTTTGCCGATCGCGAGGCGGGTTTCGACAATGGCGAGGGCATCTTCCTGGTGAACATGCCGCACATCCACGATGCGCTGGCGCCGATCCTCTACACCCTGCCGTTGCAGCTGCTGTCGTACTACGTCGCCGTGCTGCGCGGCACCGACGTCGACCAGCCACGCAATCTGGCCAAGTCGGTAACGGTGGAGTAACACCGACCTCGCAGGGTTCTAGGATAGGATGATGAGGAGGGGGGGCGTCGTCGTCGTCGGTATTGATGATGACGCCGTGGTCGCCGCCGCCATTGGCCGGCGTGGCTCCTGGAAGCAGGTCTCCTCAGCGATTTCTCCACGAGCGCGCCAGCCGTTCGCGGATGATCGCTAACATCCCTTGCTGCTGTCACAGTCCACGTCCGGGCAAGCATTGCCGGGCGCAACTCCATGGATGTGTGAACGCGTGGTTGCCCTGCGTCGCTCGGCCGGCAGATCGCACATAGCGCGTTGCCAGGTGATTTCCGCCGTCTGCAAGCCTGTGCAAGCAGGGGCTGAGCGTCGTCGTCGCCCGTTCGTCGGCAAGCCGCTCGCCGCTCTCACGAGACCCTTTCAGCACCCGATACAGAGGCCAGATTCATAACCTCTGTGACTACCCGATTCGTTCGCTACTGGCCTTCGAATTCGAGCAGAAGATGCCTTGCTCTACCCAAGCCCCAGTCAGGTCAGCTGGGGCCCCGAGGTGCCACATGCTGAAAAACATCTCCTTGAGCCGGAAACTGATTCTGATCGTACTCGCGCCCCTGTTGGGGTTTCTCTGGCTCGGAACGCTGTACGTCAATGAAAGCTACAAGACGTTGCGGCAGATGGAGTACACCGTCGAGGCCAGTTCCGCGGCGCAGCAGGTGAGTCAGCTGATCACCACCCTGCAGCGTGAGCGTGGCGCAAGCGGTGTGTTCCTCGGCAGCCAGGGACGGCTCATGAGCCGGCGGCTGCCGGGCCTGCGTCAGGCGACGGACGAAGCCTCCAACGCCGTTGCAACACTGGCGCTGAAAGACGACGCCCAGCTGGCCAGCGCCTTGCTCGCGCTGAACGAACTGCGCGGCACCCGAGCGCAGATCGATAGTTTCGCGATCAGCAACGTGGAGTCCGGCGCGCGCTTCACCGGCATCATCAAATCACTGATCGGTTTCACCCACGCGCTTGAAGCGCGCGTCGAGGATGCCGAGCTGGCGCGGGCGCTGAGCGGGCTCAACCAGTTCATCGAGATGAAAGAACGCGCCGGCCGTGAGCGCGCCATGCTCGGTGTGGTGTTCGGCCAGGACCGGTTCGATGCCACGCTGCTGGCCTCGTTCAGCCGCAACCTCGGCGAGTTCACCGCCTACCTGGACGGCTTTCGGCGTACCGCAGCTGAGCGTCTCGTCGGCCTGCTCGACCAGCAGATGCAGCAGGGCAGTGCCCAGGAAGTCGCCCGACTGCAGCGTCTGGCCTTCGACGTACCGATCGGCCAGAGCCTCGGTGTGGACAGCGAAACCTGGTTCGAGACGGCCACCAGCCGGATCGATCTGATGGGCGAGGTGGAACGCCAGCTGGCCGAGCATGTGGGCGAGCTCGCAGCCGCCTCGCGCGATGAAGCACTCAGCGCCCTGTGGATGACTCTGACAGCAGTGATCGTCGCCCTTGTTGCAGTCACGGTGTTGTCGTTGCTGATCATCCGCAACATCAAGTCGGCGGTACATGAGGTCAATCACGCCCTGCTGGCGCTTTCCGCACGAGACCTCACCGTCAAGGCCGACTACCAGGGGCGCGACGAATTTGGCGAGATCGCCAATAACCTCAATGTCATGGCCGGTGAGCTGCAGCAGATCGTCAGGGAGATAGGCAGCGCCACGGCACAGGTCGCGACGGCCGCGGAAGAGTCGTCGGCGGTGACGGTGCAGACCAGCGCCAGCATCGATCGCCAGCGGCAGGGAACCGAGCTGGTGGTGACCGCGATCAACGAGATGAGCGCGACGGTGCGCGATGTGGCGCGCAGCACCAGCGATGCCGCCGAACTGTCCCAGCGGCTGAACACGAACGCTGCACAGGGCCGCGCCGAAGTGCAGGACACCATCGACCTGATCCGCCAGCTGTCGGATCAGGCCGACCAGACCGCGCAGATCATCGAAAACCTGAAGCAGGAAAGCGATTCGATCTCCTCGGTACTGGACGTGATCCGTGGCATTGCCGACCAGACCAACCTGCTGGCGCTCAATGCCGCCATCGAAGCGGCACGAGCCGGTGATCACGGGCGCGGCTTCGCCGTGGTGGCGACGGAAGTGCGCATGCTGGCGCAGAAGACCCAGGAGTCGACCGGCAGCATCCAGACGATGATCGGCAACCTGCAGACGGGCGCTGACCGCGCGGCGCGCTCCATGCAGGACACCCTGAGCAAGGCTCAGGCAGGCTCCAGCAACATCGGCCGCACCGGCGAGCTGCTCGAGGAGATCGCCGCAGGGGTCGCCGCGATCAGTGATCGCAACATCCAGATCGCCACCGCGGCGGAGGAACAGAGTGCGGTTGCCGAGGACATCAACCGCAACGTCGTGGAGATCAACGACGTCGCCATCCAGGTCAGCGCCGGTGCTGAACAGACCGCCATGACCAGTCTGGAGCTGGCGCGCCTGGCCGAGCAACAGCAGCAGCTGGTCGGTCGCTTCAGGGTCGCCTGACCGGACTTCAGCCGAACAAGGAAAGGCCCCACGGGGGCCTTTCTCTTTCAGCCGTAGGCGCCCTCGGCTTCCAGCGCGGCGGCACTGGCGAATAGCCCGAAGGTGGCTTCGGCTGCAGCCAGCATCGGCGCCCATGAAGACGCCGAGGCCTGCTGCTCGAGGCGGCTGAGAAATGTCGGCCAGAGCCGGGCGACGTCGCCGTGTTCGAGGTAGCGAACGGGTGCGGTCGGATCGGCCTGACGAACCCGCCGTGCAAGCACCTGCCCGCCCAGGCGAGAGCCTTCCAGAACATAGGCGGCGCCCCAGCAGCTGGCGATCTCGCTCAGCTCGGGAGCGGGCAGCGCGACAGGCGCCTGGCAGTCCAGATCGGCCAGGTCATCGAGCAGGGCATGCCGTCTTGCCCGCGCGGGCCAGTCCATTAGCAGCGTGGCGATGCCGGCCTGCTCCAGGGCTGTCTCCAACGCGCGCAGCGCCCGCGCATGGGCACGCAGGAAGCAACGGTAGTCCTCAGGCCGCCCGAGATCGAACTCGGAGTAGGCGGCATCGACCCGCTCGTGCAGCGGTGCCGTTGCCTCACGCAGGCGCAAACGCAGTTCAGCCATCCGCCAGACTGCCCTCACTAAGTGCCAGATGAAGCTTGTTCGCCAGCTGTTCCTTGCGAAACGGCTTCTGGATGATCGAGTAGCCTTCCAGGCCCAGTTCGCACAGCTCGGCATAACCGGTGACAAACACCACCGGCAGCTCCGGGTGACGTACTCGCACCGCACGCGCCAGCTCGCCGCCGTTCATACCCGGCATGGCGAAGTCGGCCAGCAGCAGGTCGACCTCCGCGCCCTGGGTGAGCAACTGCAGCGCGTCATCGCCGCTATCCGCGGCGATCACCGTAAAGCCCAGATCCTCGAGCATCTGGGCGGTCACTTCGCGCACGCTGTGGTCGTCGTCCACCAGCAGGATGCAATGCTGACTGTTGCTCTCGGCGGAGCCACTGCTCGCCGCGCTGGCCGGCTCCGGTTGGCGTGGCGCCGAAGTACGCGGGAGGAACACCTTCACGGTCGTGCCGACGCCTTCGCGGCTTTCGATGCGCGCACCACCACCGGACTGTTTGGCGAAGCCGAACACCTGGGCCAGGCCGAGCCCCGAGCCCTTGCCGACTTCCTTGGTGGTGAAAAACGGCTCGAACGCCTTGCTCAGCACGGCTTCGCTCATGCCGGACCCGGTGTCGGCGACCGACAGCATCACATACTCACCGGGGCTCGGGTCTTCGGCGCGCTGCGCCGGCTGGTCGATCACCACGTTGCGTGTACCCAGCGTCAGCCGGCCGCTATCAGCCATTGCATCGCGGGCGTTGATCGCCAGGTTGAGGACGATCATTTCGATCTGGGTCGGGTCCACCAGGGCGTGCCAGATGTCCGCCTGGGTGTCCGTCTCGATGCTGACGCTGCCACCCAGGGTGCTCTTGAGCAGGCTGAGCAGGTTGACCAGGGTGTCGTTGAGGTCGACGGCAGTGGGTGCCAGCTGCTGGCGCCGGGCGAAGGCCAGCAACTGGCTGGTCAGGGTGGCGCCGCGCTCGCCCGACTCGCGGATGTACTGCAGGCGCCGCAGGCTGCGCTCCAGCGGCGCGCCATTCTGCAGGTCGTTTTGCAGGAAGCTGGCGCTGGTGAGGATCACGGTCAACAAGTTGTTGAAGTCGTGGGCGACGCCGGCGGTCAGCTGGCCGACGGCTTCCAGGCGCTGCATCTGCTGCAGTGTGGCCTCGACACGCTCGCGCTCCTGGATCTGCGCGCGCAGCTCGCGGTTGGCATCGGCCAGTTTGTCGACCGCGGCGATTTCGCTGGTGATGTCGCGTGCTGCCGAGTAGATACGGCCGCCATCGGCCACGGCCGACCAGGACAGCCAGCGGTAGCTGCCGTCGCGGTGGCGCATGCGATTGACGAAGCGGGTGGTGACCTTGCCACGGCCCACTCGCGCGGTCTCTTCCAGCGTCGCCTGCAGGTCGTCCGGGTGTACCAGGCGGGTCAGCGGATGCTCCATCAGCTGCTCCAGCGGCCAGTCGAAGGCCTGTTCCCACATCGGATTCAGCGCGACCGGCATCATGTCCGTATGGGTCACGGCGAGCAGATCGCGCGACAGCTCCCAGGTGCGATCGCGCTCTCGGGTGCGTTCCTGAACGCGCTCACCAAGGGTTTCGTTCATCTGCCGCAGCGTCTGGGTCGCCAGCTGCTGCTCGGTGATGTCCATCAGCACGCCGACGAAGCGCGTACAGCGCTCGCCATCGAAAAACGCCTGGCCGCGGGTTTCCATCCAGCGCATGCGGCCGTCCTCGAACAGCACGCGATAGGTGGTGCTGAACTGGCCGGCGTCGCTACCGGAAATGGCGCGGGCAACCTGCTCGCGCATGCGTTCGCGGTCGTCCGGATGGCAGAGCCGCTCGAACAGGGGCATGTCGACCGGCGTCTCGGCAGCGATTCCCATCATCGCGCGGCAGCGCTCGTCCCAGATCAGCGTGCCGCTCTGCGGTTCGTAGTCCCACATGCCCAGCCGTGCCGCATCGATAGCCAGGCGCGCGCGTACCTCGACCTCGCGCAGCGCCTGCTCGGCCTGCAGCCGGCGCCGACGCTCGTTGACCTCGCCCATCGCGCGTTCCACGGCCTTGGGCAGGAAGCCGAGGTTCTGCTTGAGCACGTAGTCGACCGCACCGGAGCGCATCATGTTGACCGCATGCTCTTCGCCGAACACACCGGACAGAAAGATGAAGGGGGTCTGCGGCGCGAGCCGACGCGCTTCCTGCAGCGCCTGGCTACCGGAGAAACCGGGCAGGATGAAGTCAGCCAGGATCAGGTCGAATTCGCGCCGTTGCAGGGCTTCGACCACGCCGGCCCGGTCATATACCAGCTCGGTGCGCAGGTCGTAGCCGCTGCGTTCCAGCGCCAGCTGGGCCAGTTCGGCGTCGTGTGGGCTGTCCTCGATGAACAGGACGCTGATGTTCTTTGACGCTGGCATATCCATCCGGTCGAGGAAGCAGGGGAGGGCGTAACGGCCCGTCAGTAGGGGCAGGCCGTCGTGATGTCAGTTCTTTTCATCTTTGCTGCGTGCACGCTTGAGTCGCAGTGAACCGGGTGGCGGCTCGTTGAGCACGGCCCAGAAGATGCCCAGGTCGGAAATCGCGGCGACAAAATCCTTGAATTCGACCGGTTTGACGACGTAGGCGTTCACTCCGAGCTCGTAGGCTTTCATCAGGTCGGGCTCCTCCCGCGAGGAGGTCAGCATGACCACCGGAATGCTGCGCAGCTCGGGGGTTTCGCGCACCGTCTTGAGCACTTCCAGCCCGTCGACCTTTGGCAGCTTCAGATCGAGTAGCAGCACCGCCGGATTGCCGTCCGCGCGCCCGGCATGGGCGCCACGGCGCAGCAGATAGTCCAGCGCCTCGGCACCGTCACGCATGACCACCACCTCGTTGGCGAGTTGGCTGCGCTCCAGCGCGATCAGGGTCAGTTCCAGGTCGTGGGGATTGTCTTCGACCAGCAGTATGGGTTTGAGCATCAGTTGTCTCGGTCCAGGAGGGACGGGGTATAGGTCAGTTTCGGCAGTGCGAAGTAGAAGGTGGCGCCCTTGTCGACCTCGCCTTCGGCCCATACCCGGCCGTCGTGGCGTTCGATGATGCGCCGCACGCTGGCCAGGCCGATGCCGGTGCCTTCGAATTCTTCCATGCGGTGCAGACGCTGGAAGACGCCGAACAGCTTGCCGGCGTACTGCATGTCGAAGCCCACGCCGTTGTCGCGCACGTAGACCACCACTTCGCCAGGGCGCTGCTCGGCACCCACCTCGATGACCGCGACATCGCGGGTACGGCTGTACTTGATCGCATTGCCGATCAGGTTGCGCAGCACCATGTGGATGAAAGCGGCATCGGCCACGACGATGGGCATCGGCAGCAGCTGCCACTCTATCTGGCGGCCCTCGCAGTCAGGGGCGATTTCCTCGCGGATGGAGGCGACCAGCGCTCCCAGGTCGACATCCGACAGGCGCAGCGCCGAGCGGCCCATCTGCGAGAAGCTCAGCAGGTTGTCCACCAGCGTGCCGGCAAAGCGCGCTGCGTCGGCGATGTTGGCGAGAAAGCGCATGCCGCGCTCGCTCAGCCCGCTGCTCTCCAGTTCTCCGAGCAGTTCGGTGTAGCCTGCGATATGCCGCAAGGGGGCGCGCAGGTCGTGGGAGACGCTGTAGGAGAACGACTCCAGTTCCTTGTTGCTGGCGCGCAGCTCACCCGCCAGCTGGGCCATCTCCTCGGCCTTGCGCAGCACGATGCCGAGCACCGCGTTGCGCAGTTCCAGCGCGCATTCGATTTCCACCGCATCCCATGGCAGTGCGTAGCCGCGCAGCGTCTCCTGCCAGCGCTCGAAGCTGTGGCGCGGGCTCAGGGCACCGCTGTGGCTGTCGATCGTCTTGTGCGGTTGCCCGGCCCAGTCGACGGTCTTGATCTGCTCGCGACGGAACCAGATCAGGTAGTGCGCATGCAAACGCGATATCGAGATCGCCAGCACGCCGGCGCAGCGTTCGGCGAGCTCGGGCAGCTGGGCGATATCGCGGCTTATGCAGTCGCTGTGGAAGACCAGTTCGGCATGCTGCTCGCCCAGCCAGTGCACCAGTTGCTTGATCTGCTCCGTGTCCGGTGTATCGCCGACGGTTTCGCAGCGGTCGGCGGAGACGATCGCTGCGCCGCTGGCCTGGGCGAAATCGAGCACGACCTCGGGCAACTGGCGAAAGCCCTCCACTACGCTGTCGCGATCGGCCATGGCCGAGAGCAGGTGCACGACGTGCCGGCGCAGTTCGAGCTTGCGCTGCGCCAGGGTCGCGCTTTCGCGGGCCTCGATCTGCAGCGCGAGGATGCGCCCGAGCAGTTCGCAGGCGGTGCGGGTCTGGTAGCTGACCGCACGGGGCTCGGCATCGTGGCAGGAAATCAGTCCCCACAGCCGCCCCTGGATGACGATGGAGATCGACATCGACGCCAGGGTGCCCATGTTGCGCATGTACTGCAGGTGCACCGGGGAAACGCTGCGCAGTGCGGCGAAGCTCAGGTCCAGCGGCGCAGCGGTCGCCGGGTTGAGCGCCGGTACCAGCGGCGAGGGCTGGTAATTGGCGTCCTGGATGACCCGGATGAGATTTTCGCGGTAGAGCCGACGCGCTTGTGGCGGAATGTCGGAGGCCGGAAAGTGCAGCCCCAGGTAGCTGGGGTAATCGGGGTCGGCGATCTCGGCAAGCACCACGCCGTTGTCTTCGGCATCGAAGCGGTACGCCTTGACCCGACCGAAACCGGTGATGCGCTTGACCTCCTCGACTGCCAACTGGCAGAGCTGGTCGATCGCGCCGGTTTCCTGCAGTCGGGCAACGAAGGTGCGCATCAGCGGATACAGCGTGTCGTACGCCTCGCCCGGGTTGCCGGTGCATTCGAACTCGAGGATCAGCTGACCCGCGTGACGGTGCGCCATCAGGGCGAAGAGCCGGTCCTGCGCGCCATCCAGGGCGAAGCCGACGTCGCGCAGATGGAAGGGGTTGTGATCCTCCTCGGTCAGCGCCGCCAGGGCAGGTGCTATCTGCGCAGCCGGCAGCAGTTCCGCCAACGGTTGGCCGAGCAGTGCACCGGCCTCCACGCCAAGCCAGCGCAGCACGTTCTCGCTGGCCTGCTGTACGCGCAGCTCCGGCTCGCTGACGGCCAGCAGGAAGCCATGCGGCTGAATGCTGCCGGGAATGTGGATGGGCTCCTCAGCGCATCGTTCGACGGCCTCGAGCAGGTCCTTGGCTTCGGCAGAGGTCATTGTGTGTCCTTGTTCAAGCCCGATGGGGCCGAAGATGACGGGCAGGCACCAATGCGAGTTGCTACCTAAATTCGGCGACTGTGGGGGAAATTCGAGGTGAATCGGGTCCCAACCCAATAACAGAGCGTTTTGCTCGGTCGGGCACTTTACCCCGATGCAACTGGCTCGCCAATCGGCGGGGCGGTATAAACGTGGCCTTGCCCGGGGGCACACGACAGGAGGTGGTATGGAAGAGGTCATCGAACAGCTGCGCGAACTCAACGAGCCGGTTCCGGTTCCGCTGGAATTGCCGGACGACGATCTCCTGGTGGAGATCGAGGAGCAGCTGCTGATCAACCTGCCGTTCGGCCTGCGCGAGTTTCTGTTGCAGGTCAGCGATGTGGTCTATGGCCGACTGGAGCCGGTTACCGCCACCGATCCGCAGTCGCACACCTACCTGCCGGAAGTCGCCGCCAATGCCTGGGACGCCGGGGTACCGCGCGATCTGTTGCCGATCTGCCAGGACGGCCGTGATTACTACGTGGTGGATCTGGAGGGGCAGGTCACGCTGTGGGATGGCGAAGCGGCCGAGCTGACCGAGGAGACCTGGGAGTCGGTCTGGCACTGGGCCCGCGATGTCTGGCTGGAGAGCTGATCGATGGGCCACCGCATCAAGATGCATATGACAACCGGGCGGCGCAGTCGACCCTTGCTTTGTCGAACGCCATGCTGACGCTGGGTAATCTGTTCCTGTTCATGCTGCTGGCCGCCGCGGCTGCCTGGCTCTGGCATGCTCACGGCATACGCGAGCGTGCGCTGCTGGCGGTGCGCCGGCATTGTCAGCAGCAGGATGTCGAACTGCTCGATGGTAACGTCGCCTTTCGCCGCCTGGCCTGGTTGCCCGATGCGCGCGGAAGGCGGCGCCTGGCGCGGGTCTACGGCTTCGAGTTCACCGTCACCGGTGAGCAGCGGCACGCGGGCAGCATCATCATGTTCGGCGCTCGGGTCGGTCGTATCGAACTGGCCGCGCACCCGTTTCGACCTGCTGACGAACCGGGCCGGGTGATTCAGCTGGACGAGTGGCGCCGCTCGCGCGACTGATTGGCACCTCAGTCGGCGACGCGGCAGCGCTGCAGACCGAGCTCCAGCTCGGCCTGTGGTTGCGCTTCGGCGAAGATCAGTTCGAGACGTGAGTCCTTGCGCCACTCGCTCGGCGCGAAATGCACCGGCTGGCCATCGAGTGCATTGGCCGATCGCCAGCCCTCCTGGCCGTGCATCACCAGCTTGGCGCGTCGCCAGGGCCACTGCGCCAGCCAGTGGGTCAGACGCGCCAGGTCGAAGCGCTGGCTCGGATGCCAGCGCCAACCGATGCTCCAGCCATCGGCCGCAGCCTGGATCTGGCAGATGGGCTTGTGCGGGTCGAGCCAGACTTGCCCCAGCGCCGCCGGGGCTGCGGGCAGATCGGGCGCCTTTGCGGCTGCACGGCCACGGGCCTCGATGCCCGGCAATCGTTCGAGCGGTAGCCGGCCCTGGGTCGTCCAGTAGCGCGGGCGTTCGGGCAGTTGGCGGAGCAGATGCCGTCGCACCGCGGCATCCAGCGTTTCGCTCTTGTTCAGCAACAGCAGGCCAGCGTCGTTCAGGGCCTGTTGCTGGCTGTCGGGTAGGGCTTCGCCGCGGCTGAGTGCCTGCGCGTCCAGCACCAGCACGCTCGGCTGGATGCTCAGTACGCTCTGCCATGGCGACTGGCCGAGCTGACGCAGCAGTTCCGCCGGGTGACCCAGGCCGGAGGGCTCGATCAGCAAACGGTCTGGTTTTGCCTGGCGCAGCAGGCGCGCCAGGCCAACCTGGAACGGCACGCCGTTGACGCAGCACAGGCAGCCGCCGGGGACCTCCGCCAGACTGATACCGTCTGCTTCTGTCGTCAGCAACGCGGCGTCCAGGCCGATCTGGCCGAACTCGTTGATCAGTACAGCCCAGCGTTCGTCGGCGGGCTTCTGTTCGAGCAGATGGCGGATCAGGCTGGTTTTGCCGGCGCCAAGCGGGCCGCCGATGAGATGGGTCGGGATATGTTCGAGCATGGCGGCTATGTTGCGCATTTTGCGCTGGGTCTGAAAGAGGCCGGTGGCTCATGCTAAAGTCGCCGGCGGTTCTCGGAGAGGTGAAATCGTGCGGCTACCGTTCTTGCTGACAGCCCTGTGCGGCCTGCTCGTCGCTGCCGACGTGATGGCTGAAGCGTGCGTCATTAACAGCCACGACGACCGCGTGGCAGTGAAGCTATGCCAGGCGAACATCAACATTCCTGCAGAGCTGTTCCGCACCGGCTTCTGTCAGCCGCAGTTGAAGGATCACGAGGTCGAAGTCGAGTTCGTCGATCAGTGCCCGGACGGTGCCTTCGGTGTCTGCCGCAACGCGCAGGTGTCGAACATGCCGTACCGGCAGGACATCCACTATTACGGCATCGCCAGTGATGCGCGCTTTCTCCAGCCCGCTTGCGAGCAGAACAACCAGGGCCGCTGGGAGAAGAACTGATCCGACCCAGCAGCCATAGGGGTTTCACGTGGAACCTCTGCTGATTTCCCGGTCGCCTTCTAACGAGCCGGTTTCAATGCGCCGCAATCGTCCGCTATCCAGCGCGCGTGGGATTCGATTCGTGACGTTCCAGTCTCGGTGCCCTGGCGGTATTGGCTTTCCACGGTGCTGACGAATTCCTTGTCGCTGATGAAGCGCGTCTCGCCCTGACCTTGGGCATCCGGGCACTCGAACCTGAATTTCCACAGCTTATCGCCACGCTCGGTGATCTCCTGCTTGCACGCCGGATCGTCCTGAAACGGCAAGTCTCCCGACGCCACCTGCGCCTCGCTCAGGCAGATGCGTACCCCGTTGGCGCCCAGCTGCACACCATGCGCGGCAAACATTACTTCCATCATCCGGCGCTGGTCGGCAGGCAGGTTGCGCATCTGCTCCATCATCTGCTGCATGGCCGGCAGTTGCTGGCCGTCCACCTGGATGTCGCCACTGCTGAATTCCCACAGGCCCGGCAGGATCTGCTGCGCATGGGCCGGCAGCAGGGCCAGCGAGAGGCTGAACGACACGGCTAGTGATAGAGGGCGGATCATGCTCGAGCTCCTGAGGCTATGTCCTCTCAGACTAGCCGAACGGTCGCCGCAGTACCGGCCAAATGCTGACGGTCATCCGAACGATGAGCAAATGCGGCGATTGCCATGGATTTATGTTGTTGAGAAGCGTTAGCATTAACGCCTGCTGCGCTCATGGGAGGCCGCATGGCAACTGAAGGCATGCTTCGGCAACAGATGCTGCACCGTCTCTACGCCGATCATCACGGCTGGCTCAATGGCTGGCTGCGTCGGCAGCTGGGCTGCAATCAGCGTGCGGCTGACCTGGCGCAGGACACCTTCGTGCGCGTGCTCAGCAAGGATCAGGACATGGCTGCCATTCGCGAGCCCAGAGCCTACCTGCACACCATCGCCAAGGGGTTGCTGATCAACCATTGGCGGCGTCGGCAGATCGAGCAGGCCTATCTGGATGCGCTTGCCCTGCAGCCGGAACCGGTCGTGCCATCGCCCGAATCCCAGGCGTTGATCGTCGAAACCCTGTTGCAGATCGATGCCATGCTGATGCGTCTGCCGACCCGGGTCCGCAGTGCCTTCCTGATGTCGCAGCTGCACGGCATGACCTACGCGGCGATCGCCAGCGAACTCGGCGTCTCCGAGCGTATGGTGAAGAAATACATGAGCCAGGCCATGCTGCACTGCCTGATGCTGGTAGCGGAGGACTGATGGGCAGCGACTACCGCGTGTTGCAGCAGGCTGCCGAATGGTTCGCCCTGCTGCAGTCCGGCTCGGTCAGCGCCAGCGAACGCCGCGCGTGGGCGGCATGGCTGGAGCAGCCGGAAAACGCCCAGGCGTGGGCGAAGGTCGAGCGCATCAGCGGCCAGTTCCAGCCGCTGACCAGCGACGCCATCGGCCGAGCCGCCGGGGCCATGCTGCAGCAACGGCAGTCGACCCGGCGGCAGGCGTTGAAGGTGCTCTCGGTGCTCTGCGGCGGAGCCGTCCTGACCGTCGCCGGCGGTGCGTTGCCCTGGCAGCGTTGGGCGGCCGATGAGCGCACCGCCGTCGGTGAGGTTCGTGATCTGCGTCTGGCCGATGGCACCCGGCTATGGCTGAACACCGACTCGGCGCTGGATATCCGCTTCGATGCGAAGGAGCGAAGGCTGGCGCTGCAGCATGGCGAACTGCTGATCGACGCGCCCGCCAGCCGGCGCGGACGACCGTTGGTGTTGAGCAGTCGCGAGGGGCATGTGCGCAGCGAGCAGGCTGCGCGCTTTTCGCTGCGCCAGGAAGAAGGGCGCACGCGTCTCAGCGTGTTCGCTGGCGTCGTGGATATTCAACTCGAGGGTTTCGGCGTGACCAGCGTGCCTGCCGGCCGGCAGGCTGCGTTCGACCGTCGCCATGTCGGGCCGCTGGCTGCTGCGCGCGCCGAGCACCAGGCTTGGGCGACCGGGGTGCTGCTGGCCGATAACCAGCGCCTGGAGGACTTCCTCGCCGAACTGTCGCGCTATCGCCACGGCTACCTCGGTTGCGATCCCCGTATCGCCGATCTGCGCGTCGTCGGGGCATTTCCCCTTGCCGATACCGAGCGGGTGCTGGACGCGCTGGCCGCCACGCTGCCGGTGCGTATCGAGCGACGTATGGCCTGGTGGGTCAGTCTCGAGCCGGCGACCGAGCGCGCTGGCGTTTGAGCCAATACGGACACGAATAAAAAATATTCGCATCTGCAGTTCCCTTTCTTCGAGCTGGCCGGGCATAGGACGAAACCCGTCACATCGAACAGGATCATTCATGCGCTCTTCCGCCTTGCCTTTCACCCCCAATCGCTCCCGTACCCTGGCGCTGGGTATCCGCGCCGCGCTGCTGTGCCTGCCACTGGCTACTGTCGTACCCGCTGTGGCGCAGGCGCAGGCGGCAACCCAGCAGGCCGTGCGCAGCTACGATATCCCCGCAGGCGCGCTGTCCAGCGCGTTGAGCCGCTTTGCCGGCGAAGCGGGCGTGTTGCTGTCGGTCGACGGCAGCCTGGTGCAGGGTCTGGAAAGCAACGGGCTTAAGGGTCAGTACGGCATTGATGAAGGTTTCGCCGCACTGCTGCAGGGCAGCGGTCTGCAGGCCGTGCGTGATGGCCAGGGTAACTATTCGCTGACTCGCCGCAGCGCGCAGAGCGATGCCGTCGAGCTGCAACCGATGACCGTCGAAGGCTTCGCCCTGGGCAACGCGCTGGGTTCGATGGAAGGCTACAACGCCACCCACAGCAGCGTGGCGACGAAGACGAGCATGCCGTTGGCAGAGACTTCGCAGACCGTCTCGGTAGTCACCCGCCAGCAGATCGAGGATCAGGGCTCACGTTCCATCGCCCAGGCGGTGCGCTACACACCGGGCCTGATGAGCACGCCCTATGGCGCCACCACCCGCTACGACTACGTGGCCATGCGTGGTATTACCGATGGCTCGGTGGACAACCTCTACCTCGATGGGCAGAAGCTGTTGGGCGACAGCGGAACCTATAGCAGCCTGCAGGTCGATCCGTATTTCATCGAGCGCATCGACATCCTCAAGGGCCCATCCTCGGTGCTCTACGGCCGTAGCCTGCCTGGCGGCCTGGTAGCGATGACCAGCAAGAAACCGCAGAAGGAAGCCAGCCGCCAGCTGCAGTTCTCCTACGGCAGCAACGACTACAAGCAGGCGGCGTTCGACTTCACCGGCCCGCTTGCCGACGAGCGCATCGCCTACCGTCTGGTCGGCGTCGCCAAGGACGCCGACAACCAGGTCGATGGCATCGAGGAGCAGCGCTATGCGGTGATGCCCTCGGTGAGCATCGACTTCACCGACGACACCCGCCTGACCCTGCTGGCAATGCTGCAGCGCGATCCGGAGAGTGGCTACCACGGCGGCCTGCCGGCCGATGGCACGGTCACGTCGCACAACGGGCAGCGCATTTCACGCAGCTTCTTCGAAGGCGACGAGGATTACGAGAAGTTCGAGCGCGACCAGCAGATGATCGGCTATCAGCTCGAGCATCGCTTCAACGACGTGGTTTCGGCGCGGCAGAATTTCCAGTACCTGGACTCGACAGTGGATTCCGCGCAGGTCTACCAGTACGGCTACGCGACGGCCGACGAGCTGGTGCGTTACTACACGGGTGCCGACGAAGCGCTGCACGCCTGGACCATCGACAACCAGCTGCAGTTTCTCTTCGATACCGGCGCGCTCAGCCACACCCTGGTGACCGGTCTCGACTACCAGCGGCGCAAGGCGAAGGTGAGTTATGACGCAGGCTACGGGCTGCCCACGATCAATCCCTACACCGGTGTTGTCGGCGCCGGCGCGCCGGTGTTCTATCACCAGTACGACGAGACTCGCGAGCTGGAGCAGACCGGCCTCTACGTGCAGGATCTGATCAGTCTGGGCAACTGGCGCTTCTCCCTCGGCATGCGTCAGGACTGGGTTGACGTGTCCTTCGACCATACCGACGACGCCAGCTACGGCGATCAGGACGATCGCGCCAAGCTGGAGCAGTTCACCGGCCGCGTCGGCGTCCTTTATGCCTTCGACAACGGCCTGTCGCCCTATGCCAGCTACTCCGAGTCGTTCAACCCCAACGCCACCGCGGCCTATAACGAGGTATCGCCGGGTGTCTACGACATCGCCCTGCTGGACGCCACCGAAGGCGAGCAGTACGAGGTGGGCCTGAAGTACCAGCCGCTGGGCACCGATGATCTGTACACCATCTCCTACTTCGACCTGAAGCAGTCCAACCTGGCGAACAAGGATTCCAACGAGAACTTCTACCGCGCAGTGGGTGAACTCACCTCGAAAGGCGTGGAAGTCGAAGCGCGCCTGCGGCCCATCGAGCAGGTCAACCTGATCGCCAGCTACACCTACATGGATGTCGAGTATTCCAAGGACTTCACCGGCGCCGCTGGCGTCAACAACCGCGGCAATACGCCGAACGCGGTGGCGCGCAACATGGCTTCGCTGTGGACCGATTACACCTTCGATCAGGGTCCGCTGGCCGGTCTGCAGGTAGGCGGTGGCGCGCGCTACTTCGGCAAGAGCTGGGCGGACGCGGAGAACACCCTGCGCATCCCGTCCTACACCTTGTACGACGCCATGCTCGGTTATGACCTGTCCCGCGTCGGGCTGCGGGGTGTCGGCGTGCGCCTGAACCTGAACAACCTCACCGACGAGAAGTACGTCGCTGCGTGCAACAGCCTGAGCCAGTGCTACTACGGCGAGGAGCGCAATGTCATGGCTACCGTGACCTACGACTTCTGATCAACGCTGAACTGCCGCCGGCCCCACAGGGCCGGCGGCTTTGTGCTTTCTGAAGGACGGACAACCGACGATGCGTTCGATTCTCGTGCTCCTGCACCGCTACATCGGCCTGGCCACGGCGATCTTCCTGTTTCTCGCCGGCCTTACCGGCAGCGTCCTGGCCTTCCACCACGAGCTGGACGAATGGCTCAATCCGGAGTTCTACCACACCACCAGCGAGGGCCCGGTGCTGGCGCCGGGGACGCTGGTGGAGCGTGTCGAGCAGGCCAACCCGCGCATGCAGGTCTGGTACATGGAGTTCCCCAGCGAGCCCGGCCATGCCGCGCTCATGGCGCTGGTGCCGCACAACGATCCGGCCACCGGAAAACCGTATGACGAGCGTCCGGTGGTGCAGTACATCGACGCGGTGACCGGCGAGCCGGTGGGTACACGCTACTGGGGCGAATGCTGCTTCTCGCGCAAGAACTTCGTGCCCTTCATCCTCGAGTTCCACTACAACCTGTCGTTGCCGGGCAACTGGGGGCTGTGGTTGATGGGTATCGTGGCGATCGCCTGGGTTATCGATTGCTTCGTCTCGCTGGTGCTGACCTTTCCCCGTGGCCGGCCGTTCCTTTCCAAGTGGTGGACGGCCTGGAAGATCAAGCGCCAGCGCATGAACCACGACGTGCACCGTGCCGGTGGCCTGTGGCTGTGGCTGCTGCTCACCCCGGTGGCGGTCAGCAGCGTGGCGATGAACCTGCCGGAGCAGGTGTTCAAGCCGGTGGTTTCACTGTTCTCGCCCGTTGAGCCGAGCGTTTACGAGGCCCGCGGGCGGATGCCGGCCGAGCAGTTGGGCACCACCGCCTACGACTTCCACCAGGCGTATGACTACGCCATGCAGCACGCCGCCGAGCTCGGCCTGACCGAAGCGATCACCGAGCTGTACTACAGCTTCGAGTACAACTTCTATGGCGCCGGTTTCGGTGAGCACGACAGCAATCAGGGCAACGCCTGGCTGTTCTTCCATGGCACCGACGGGCGCCTGCTGGGGCAGGAGATTCCTGGCCAGGGCACGCTTGGGCAGCAGTTCCACCTGCTGCAGCCGGCGATCCACGGCGGGCGCATTCTCGGCCTGCCGGGTCGCATCCTGATCGCCTTGCTCGGCGTGGCGATCGCGGTGCTGTCGGTGACCGGAGTGGTGATCTGGTGGCGCAAGCTGTCGGCAAGGCGGCAGGCCGCGGCAAGGCGTGGGGCGATGGCGGAGGCGGGCTGATGCGGCGAAGCGGGTCGTACTCATCTGCCGCGGGGGCCTCGCCTCGCGGCGCTGCGCCTGAGCGTCACTCCGCCTGGTTGATCAACTCGGGCAACTGCTCGGCCAGCTTCTGCACCCGCAGCGGCGCGCGAATAAAACCCTGCTGGCGGCCGTCCGGGCCGATCAGCACCAGGTTGCCGCTGTGGTCGACGGTGTAGTTTTCCTTGCTGGTATCCCCCGGAATGAAGGGGATGCCGACGCCGTTGGCCAGCGTCTGGATATCGTCCAGCGGGCCGGTCAGGCCCTGGAAGCCGGCGTTGAAGTAGCCCAGATATTGCTTGAGCTTCTCCGGCGTGTCGCGATTCGGGTCGACGCTGACGAGGATGATGCGCAGCTGGTCGCGCACGGCGTCGGGCAGCATGCCGTTGAGCTGGCGCAGCTCGGCCAGCGTGGTGGGGCAGATGTCCGGGCAGAAGGTGTAGCCGAAGAACAGCAGCGTCCATTGTCCGTCCAGCTCGTCCACTTTCACCGCTTCGCCGTCCTGATCCGTCAGGCTCAGTGACGGTACCGTGCGGCTCTGCGGCAGCAGGACGATGCCGGCATCCAGCAGCTGGGTGGGGTCGAGCTGGCGCTGGCTGTTGAGCACCTTGGAAACCGTCAGTCCGACGACCAGCGCCACCAGCGCCACGAGAATGAAGACGGTTTTCTGGATGCGGGTCATGAACGTCCTTTGAGCGACTATCTAGAAATCGAGCAGCAGATAATGATCAACCAGCAGCGCGATGAACAGCGCGAACAGGTACCAGATGCTGAATTTGAATGTCTTGATTGCCGCATGTGGCCGGCTGTCGCGGTACAGCGCGATGGCCCAGTAGAGGAAGCGCGCGCCCAGCAGCACCGCGGCGGCCAGGTACAGCGGGCCGCTCATGTGAATGGCGAAGGGCATGAAGCTGACCGCCAGCAGCATGGCCGTGTAGAGCAGGATGTGCACCTTGGTGTAGTGCACGCCGTGGGTCACCGGCAGCATCGGCACGTTGACCTTGGCGTACTCGTCCTTGCGGTGGATCGCCAGGGCCCAGAAGTGCGGCGGCGTCCAGGCGAAGATGATCAGCACCAAGAGCAGCGGCTCGGCGGTGACCTGGCCGGTTACCGCGACCCAGCCGAGCAAGGGCGGCGCGGCGCCGGCCAGGCCGCCGATGACGATGTTCTGCGGCGTGGCGCGCTTGAGAAAGCCGGTATAGATCACCGCGTAACCGATCAGCGAGGCCAGCGTCAGCCAGGCGGCGAGGGCGTTGGTGAAGGTCAGCAGCAGGGCCAGCCCGCTGACGCCGAGAACGAAGGCGAAGGTCAGTGCCGCCGCCGGTGAGACCCGTCCTTCGGCCAGGGGCCGCTTGTGGGTGCGGGCCATCACCGAATCGATCTGCCGGTCCACCACATGGTTCACCGCCGCCGCGCCGCCGGCACACAGGGCGATGCCCAGGTTGCCGAATAGCAGCACCGTCCAGGGCACGCCGGCGCGGGTGGCGAGGAACATGCCCACCAGCGAGGTGATGAGCATCAGCAGCACCACCTTCGGCTTGGTCAGCTCCAGGTAGTCGCGCCAGGTGGCCTGGGCGCCGCGTTCGCTGAGTAGAGTCGCCATGGGGGTTCTCCTTGTGGTCATGCGCGGGGCAGATCGAGCTGCCCCGTCGTGTTCGAAATCGATGCCGGCTCGGTTTGCCGGGCGGCATGTGCAGGCTGGCGCAGCCGGTAATTGACCAGCACCAGCACCAGCAGCAGTGCGGCGCCGCCACCGTTGTGCGCCACGGCCACCGCCAGCGGCAGGTTGAGCAACACGTTGCTGATGCCCAGCCCGACCTGCAGCGCCAGCGCGGCGGCGAGCAGCCCGGCCAGGCGGCCGAGGCCGCGGCGCCAGAGCATGGCGGCGAGCGCCAGCAACAGCAGCGTCACCAGCAGCGCACCGATGCGGTGGGTGAAATGGATCGCCGTGCGCGCCTCGCCGTAGAGCAGGCCGCCGAGGTAGTTGGGGCCGATGTCGTGGTGGGTCAGGTTGAAGGCGTTGGCGAAGTCCATCCGCGGCCACCATTCGCCGTGGCAGGTGGGGAAATCGGTACAGGCCACCGCCGCATAGTTGCTGCTGACCCAGCCGCCCAAGGCGATCTGCGCCACCACCGCGAGCAGGGCGATGCCGGCGAATCTGCGCAGACGATTGTCCACGGCCGGCAAGGGAGCAAGCGCGCCGGATAGCCGCAGGCACAGCAGAAACAGCAGGCTGAGCGTGGTGAAGCCGCCGAGCAGGTGCGCCGTGACCACTTGCGGCCAGAGCTGCAGGGTCACCGTCCACATGCCGAAGATCGCCTGGGCGGTGACCACTGCGAGCAGCAGCAACGGCAACTTCACAGGCTGCCCGGGTTGGCCGCGACGGCGTATCGCCTGTACGGCGAGGGCGAGGATCACCAGCCCGAGGGCGCCGGCGAAATAGCGGTGGACCATCTCGTTCCAGCCCTTGCGTACCTCCAGTGGTGCATCGGGGAAGCGCAGCGCGGCAAGGTTCTGCTTGTGTTCGCTCATGGGCACGGCGAGAAAACCGTAGCAGCCGGGCCAGTCCGGGCAGCCGAGGCCGGCGTGGGTCAGCCGCGTATAGGCGCCGAGCAGCACGACCACCACGGCCAGCGCGGTGGCGATCAGGGCGAGGCGGTATCCGGGTCTGGCCATCGGGTTCTCCTTGGGCGGTCTGTTTGGGACCGCAGCGCAGCGGCGCAGTGCCTCAGCCGATCTGCGAGATTTTCAGCAGGTACTTCAGGTCGTCGAGGATCGCCTTGCCGTCGGCGCCAGCGTCGTAGCGCAGCACCAGGTTGCCGTGCGGATCGACGATCCACAGCTGTGGCGTGGCGGGCGCCTCGGGGTTGCGGGCATAGACGGCGGCGTCCAGGGCATGGTGTTGTAGCTGTGGATATTCGCGGCGCAGGCGCTGTTCGTAGGCCTCATCCAGCGCCGTTGCGCTCGCCAGTGCGTGGCTGGCGCGGGCCGCCTCGCGGGCCAGGCCGATATTGATCTGCCGGGCCAGATAGACCAGTTGCTGGCATTGCGCCTCGCAACCCTGCGGCGCGGTGACCAGCAGCTCCCAGCGGCGTTCGGGCGCCGCAGCGCTGACGCCGATGGCCGCGCGGTCCTGGCCGTTGGCGATCAGCACGCCGTCATAGCTGCGGCTTTCCGGCACCCAGAAGCCGAAGCGGTACATGGCCGAGGCCAGCAGCATCGGGCCGAGCACCACGCCGATGATCAGCAGCAGTTGCAGCCGACCGCGGCCGCGTTTTCCGTCACCGCTGGAGAGGGTTGGGTTCATCGTGCTCACTGCGCTTCCCCCGTGCCTGATGCACACCGAAATAGATGAACAGCGCCAGCAGGGCCGCCGCCAGGGCGAACCACTGCACGGCGTAACCCAGGTGCTGCGAAGGGCGCATGCTGGTGATCGCCCAGTCGGCGCGGTAGGCACTCGGGCCTGGTTCCAGGCGCAGCTCGTGAATCAAGCCCGCGCGGCCGGCCTGCTGCCACATCGCCTCGATGTCTACATGGTTGATCAGCCGCGGCCAGCCCTCGGCCGTGCGATGGCTGAAGACGAACGGCTTGCCCGGCGGCACGTAGACCCAGGCGGCGAGCTTGAGCGACTGCGCGGGGGTATCGAAAGCCGGCGGTATGCGGCGGTCCGGCCAGGGAATCCAGCCGCGGTTGACCATCACCCAGCGGTCGCTGAGTTCGTCATGGAAAGGCTGCAGCAATTCGACGCCGACCTTGCCATTGCGGGTGCGGCTGTCGAGCAGAAAGCTGTACTCGGCATCGAAGCGACCCTGCAGGAACACCCGGGCGAAGGCCGGATCGTTCAGCCGTTCGATCTCGTGGGGCGCCAGCGGCGCGGCCTGTTGGCGGGCTTCCTGGCGCTCCAGCAGCTCGCGCTTCTGCTCGCCACGTTCCAGCTGCCAGAAGCCCAGCCACACCAGCACCGGCAGCAGGGCCAGCACCAGCAGGGTCGGCAGCAGCCCGGGCCTGAAGCCGCTCATGGCCGGCAGCCTGATGTGTCGATACGGCTGGCTATACTCCACCCCCAATACCCCTGTCGTGGAATCGCTCATGCTCAAGGCGGCGATCGTTCTGTTGTTAGTGGCCACGCTGGTCAGTCTGTTCAGTGGGTTGTTCTTCCTCGTCAGGGACGAGGGCCGTACCTCCCGCGTGATCACGGCCCTGTTCATTCGCGTCACCCTCAGCGCGCTGACCGTTGCGCTGATCGGCTGGGGTTTCTATAGCGGGCAGCTGCGCCCCGCCTTCAGCTTCTGAGCGCTCGCTAAAGCACGTAAACGAAGACGAACAGCGCGATCCACACCACGTCGACGAAGTGCCAGTACCAGGCCGCTGCCTCGAAACCGAAGTGCTGCTCCGGGCTGAAGTGCCCGCGCAGGATGCGCACCAGCATCACCGTGAGGATGATCGCGCCCATGGTCACGTGGGCGCCGTGAAAGCCGGTGAGCATGAAGAAGGTTGCGCCGTAGATGCCCGAGCCCAGGGTCAGCCCGAGCTCGGTGTAGGCATGCACGTATTCTTCGATCTGCAGGATCAGGAACGCCGCACCGAGTAGCACGGTCAGGCCCAGGCCGAGCTTCAGGTGCTGGCGGTTGTTCTTGCGCAGCGCATGGTGGGCCCAGGTCAGGGTGAAGCTGGAGCTGACCAGCAGGATGGTGTTGATCAGCGGCAGGCCCCAGGCACTGATGGTGCCTTCCGGTGCCGGATAGAGCTTCGGGTCGGGATTGTTCAGCAGCGGCCAGCTGTACTCGAAGTTGGGCCAGAGCATGTTGCTGATGCCCTTGTCGCCCTCACCGGCGAGCCAGGGGCCGGTCCAGTAGCGGATGTAGAACAGCGCGCCGAAGAAGGCGAGGAAGAACATCACTTCGGAAAAGATGAACCAGCTCATGCCCCAGCGGAACGAGCGGTCCATCTGTGCGCTGTACAGTCCGGCGCGGCTTTCCCTGACCACCGAGCCGAACCAGCCGAACATCATGTAGGCGATCAGCAGCGCGCCGACGAAAAAGATCAGTGGCCCGTTGGACGAATCACGGGCGGCCTTGAGATCGTTGAACCAGCTGCCCAGGCCATAGAAGGTGACCAGCAGGGCGATGGTGGCGATGATCGGCCATTTGCTCTGATCAGGAACGTAGTACTGCTCGTGGGTGGTCTGTTGGCTCATTGCAGACTCTCCTTGGCCGGGGCCGATGTGGCGTTGACGGCCACCGGCGGCTGGCGGGACGTGATGTCGAACAGCGTGTAGGCGAGGGTCAGGTGATGCACGTCGGCGGGCAGGTCGCGATCGACGATGAAGCGCACCGGCATTTCGATGCGCTCGCCCGGTTGCAGCACCTGCTGGGTGAAGCAGAAGCACTCGGTCTTGTGGAAATACGCGGCCGCCCGCGACGGCGAGACGCTGGGAATCGCCTGGGCGGTCATCGGCTTGTCGGTGGGGTTGTAGGCGACGAAACGGATTTCCTGGCTGGCGCCGGGGTGCACGCTGAGCTGGTCGGCCAGCGGGCCGAACTCCCAGCGCATGCCGGCGGCGTTGGTGGCGAGAAATTGCACCCGCACCGCGCGCGCCTCGTCAGCACTCTGCTCGCCGGTATAGGCGCCAGCGGTCTTCCCGTTGATGCCGAAGGCCTGGCACATCACGTCGTAGATCGGCACCAGCAGGAAGCCGAAACCGAACATGCCGACCACGATGAACAGCAGGCGGCGGACCAGGCGCCGGGTGGGCAGGGCCTCGCTCATGGCAGCCTCCGCGATCGAGGGTTGCGGGCGGCCCGGCAACCTCCGGTCACGCCCCGATGGATGCTCACGGCGTCAGCTCCCCGCCGGTGCCCTTGCGGTGCTCGTGCACATGGCTCATGTCCGGCGGCACCTGGAAGGTGTGGTAGGGCGCCGGCGAGGGCACGCTCCATTCCAGCCCCTCGGCGCCGTCCCATGGCTTGGCCGGTGCCGGTACGCCGCCGCGAATGCACTTGATGACGATGAACAGGAACAGCAGCTGGGTGGCACCGAACATGAAGGCGCCGACGCTGGAGACCATGTTGAAGTTGGCGAACATCATGTTGTAGTCCGGGATGCGCCGCGGCATGCCGGCCAGGCCGACGAAGTGCATCGGGAAGAACGCCAGGTTCATGCCGATGAAGCTCAGCCAGAAATGCAGCTTGGCCAGGGTCTCGTCATACATGTGCCCGGTCCACTTCGGCAGCCAGTAGTAGGCCGAGGCGAAGATGCCGAAGATCGCCCCGGGCACCAGCACGTAGTGGAAGTGCGCCACCACGAAGTAGGTGTCGTGGTACTGGAAGTCCGCCGGGGCGATGGCCAGCATCAGCCCGGAGAAACCGCCGATGGTGAAGAGGATGACGAAGGCCACGGCGAACAGCATCGGCGCCTCGAAGGTCAGCGAGCCGCGCCACATCGTCGACACCCAGTTGAACACCTTCACCCCGGTGGGCACGGCGATCAGCATGGTGGCGTACATGAAGAACAGCTCGCCGGTCAGCGGGATGCCGACGGTGAACATGTGGTGCGCCCAGACGATGAACGAGAGGAACGCGATCGCCCCGGTGGCGTAGACCATCGAGGTGTAGCCGAACAGCGGCTTGCGGCTGAACGCCGGGATGATCGAGCTGACCGCGCCGAAGGCCGGCAGGATCATGATGTACACCTCGGGATGGCCGAAGAACCAGAACACGTGCTGGAACAGCACCGGGTCGCCGCCACCGGCGGCGCTAAAGAAGCTGGTGCCGAAGTGGATGTCCATCAGCATCATGGTCACCACGCCCGCCAGCACCGGCATCACCGCGATCAGGAGGAAGGCGGTGATCAGCCAGGTCCAGACGAACAGCGGCATCTTCATCAGCGTCATGCCCGGTGCGCGCAGGTTGAGGATGGTGGCGATCACGTTGATCGCGCCCATGATCGAGCTGATGCCCATCAGGTGGATGGCGAAGATGAAGAAGGTCACCGACTCCGGCGCGTAGGTCGTCGACAGCGGCGCATAGAAGGTCCAGCCGAAGTTGGGCCCGCCGCCTTCCATGAACAGGGTCGAGACCAGCAGGCCGAAGGCCGCCGGCAGCAGCCAGAAACTGAAGTTGTTCATCCGCGGCAGGGCCATGTCCGGCGCGCCGATCATCAGCGGGATCATCCAGTTGGCCAGGCCGACGAAGGCCGGCATCACCGCGCCGAAGACCATGATCAGGCCGTGCATGGTGGTCATCTGGTTGAAGAATTCCGGCTGCACGATCTGCAGGCCCGGCTGGAACAGCTCGGCGCGGATCACCATGGCCATCGAGCCGCCGAGCAGGAAGGCGCAGAAGCTGAACCACAGGTACATCGAACCGATGTCCTTGTGGTTGGTGGTCAGCAGCCAGCGCGAGAGCCCTTTGGCCGGGCCGTGGTGGTGGTCATGCCCGACATGACCATGGTCGTCGATCACTGCACTCATCACCTGATCCTCTTACTGGGTGGCTTCTTCGGCCTGTTTGAAGTCGAGCACGTCTTTCGGCGTGACCATGTCGCCTGTCTCGTTGCCCCAGGCGTTGCGCTCGTAGGTGATGACGGCAGCCAGATCGACCTCCGACAGCTGCTTGCCGAACGCCGCCATGGCGGTGCCCGGCTTGCCGTTGACGACGATATTGATGTGCGCCTCGACGTCGCCGGTGGCGATGGGCGAGCCCTTGAGGGCCGGGAACATCGGCGGGATGCCTTCGCCGGTTGGCTGGTGGCAGGAGGCGCACGCGGTCTGGTAGACCTTCTCGCCGCGCTCGGAGAGCTCTTCCAGGGTCCATTCCTTGCTGGTCAGCTCGGCCAGCTTGGCGGCCTCGGCCTTCTTCTCGCCGAGCCAGGCGGCGTAGTCCTCCTGCGACTTGACCTCCACCACCACCGGCATGAAGCCGTGGTCCTTGCCGCAGAGTTCGGTGCACTGGCCGCGGTAGATGCCCGGCTGCTCGACGCGGGTCCAGGATTCGTTGATGAAGCCGGGGATGGCGTCCTTCTTCACCGCCAGATCCGGCACCCACCAGGAGTGGATCACGTCCGCCGCGGTGATCAGGAAGCGCACCTTGGCGCCGGCCGGGATCACCAGCGGCTCGTCGACTTCCAGCAGGTAATGCTCGCCCTTGGGCGACTGGTTGTTGATCTGATCGCGCGGCGTGGTGAGGTTGCTGAAGAACTCCACGTCCTCGCCCAGATACTTGTAGTGCCACTTCCACTGGTAGCCGGTGATCTGCACGTCCACGTCCGATTCGCTGGAGTCGTAGATGTGGATCAGCGTGCGCGTCGCCGGGATCGCCATGCCCACCAGGATCAACAGTGGGATGACCGTCCAGAGCACCTCGACGCGAGTGTTTTCGTGGAAGTTGGCGGAGTGCTGACGCTTGGAGCGGCGGTGCGCGATCATCGAATAGATCATCACGCCGAATACCAGCACGCCGATGACCACGCAGATCCAGAATATCGTCATGTGCAGATCGAACACCGACTGACTGACGTCAGTGGCGCCGGAGCGCATGTTCACGTCCCAGGCCGCCTGAGCCTGGCCAAATATTGCCGAAAGCCCAAGCCCCATCCAGATGCATGGATGTCGAGACATTGCGGGTTCCCCTTATGATTCTTGTTATCCCGCCGACTGCCATCGCACCGCCGAAAATCGGCTGGCCGGGGAAACCATTCCCGTCATGCCAGCTACGTTCTCGATCGGTCCGATTCTGCCCAGCATGGCCACCGAAAGACTCGGTGACCGACTGGACGCTTGCACGCGCAGTCGGAACTCAATCAGGTACGCCTACGATTCGGAGTATAGACAGCGATCCCACTCTCGCAATTTAAGCGCGGGGCGTGTCTGGCTCGGGCTGTGCGGGGTCATCGTTCTTCTTCACTCCGCGAATGTTCATTGCCGCCAGGCAGACCTGCAGGACGATCAGCGCCCAGGCCTCGGCGTGCCAGCCCCAGATCACCCAGAGCAGGTTGCTCAGCAGGAAACAGCAGAAGCCGACGAAGCGCCGGCCGGGTCGCAGCGAGCCGATCAGCCAGGCGGCGATCACCGTGACCGCCATGGCCGGCCATTGCAGCAGATCGATCCAGTCCACGATGCCTCCGGTGCGGGAATACAGGGATTGGTGCCGTGGCGGGTTGGGATAGTTCCTTGCCGGCACGCCTGGCAGACGGGCGCAACGGCCGATGACGGGCCGCGTCATCGCCCCTGTACCGCAATGCATGCCTGCGTTGCGGTGGATGGGTGAAGCGCCATCCACCCTACGTCCTCTGGTGGTGAAGTAGGGTGGAAAACTGCGAAGCATTTTCCACGCGTCTGATGCACCCGCGCGCAGCCCGTGCGTCACGATGGATAAATGACGCGTCATCCACCCTAGGCTCCCACCGTCAGGCAACCGCTCAGATCAGGCTCAGCTGCTGCCCGGGCGGCGCGAAAATGCTGCAATCCAGGCCGTAGTTCTGATCCCGGCGGTTGAAACCCAGGCGCTTGCAGGCGAGCTGGAAACGCTGGGCGAGCAGCTGGGCGAACTGGCCTTCGCCGCGCATGCGGCTGCCGAAGCGGCTGTCGTAGTCCTTGCCGCCGCGGGACTGGCGCACCAGGCTCATGACATGGGCGGCGCGCTGTGGGAAGTGTTCCTCCAGCCAGCCTTCGAACAGCTCGGCTACTTCATGGGGCAGGCGCAGCAGCACGTAGCCGGCCGAACGCGCACCCGCCTCGCGGGCGGCTTCGAGCAGGCGCTCCAGTTCCATGTCGTTGATCATCGGAATCATCGGCGCACACATCACGCTGACCGGCACACCGGCGTCGTGCAACGTGCGCAGCACCCGCAGGCGCGCCGAGGGCGAGGCCGCACGCGGCTCCATGATGCGTTTGAGCTCGTCGTCCAGCGTGGTCAGGCTGACCGACACGCTCACCAGCCGCTGTTCGGCCAACGGCACCAGCAGATCCAGGTCACGCAGCACCAGCGAGCCCTTGGTGATGATGTGCACCGGGTGCTTGAAGCGCAGCAGAATCTCCAGCGCCTGACGCGCCAGCCGCTGCTCGCGCTCCAGCGGCTGATAGGCATCGGTGTTCACCCCCAGGGCGATGGGCTGCGGCACATAGCCTGGCTTGCTCAGCTCGGCTTCCAGGCGCTCGGCGAGGTTGGTCTTGGCGATCAACCGGGTCTCGAAATCGATACCCGGAGAAAGATCCCAATACGCGTGCGTTGGCCGCGCAAAGCAGTAGATGCAACCGTGTTCGCAGCCGCGGTAAGGGTTGACCGAGCGATCGAAACCGACGTCCGGCGACTGGTTGCGCGTCAACACCGACTTGGCGATCTCACGACGCACCTCGGTGGCGCGGGTCGGCGGGACGTCCTGTTCCCAGCCATCGTCATAGGCCTCGCTGCGCGTCGGGGCGAAGCGGTTGTCGGGATTGGTCGCGGTCCCGCGGCCGCGGGGTGTGGAATGCGGAGCGCTCATTGCTTCGGCTCTGACTATTACTGTTCATGCATACAGTACTCGTCGCTTCGACAGCATGCCAGCCGGGGCGATCGGTGGTGCTAGCGACCGTCGGTCGTTTCTGGCGGGAACATTTGCCCTGTCCCCGGGACAAAAGGGGCTGACGCAAACGGAGCCAGCCGGCGAATAACAAGGACGATCGGCGCGCGCACGCGCAGCCGATCCGGCAGTACCGGCATGCACGTGCAGTGCGCTCCCGTCTTTCTTCACTGCCGCCACTCGTCAGGAGCAGACCCCATGCATCCCACCGGTTCCTTCCATACCCGGGAGAACAATTTCGACTTCCTGCGCTTCTTCGCTGCCGCGCTGGTGCTATTCGCCCACAGCTATCCGCTGGTTGGCCGCCGCGGTGATGAACCCCTGACGTTGCTGACCGGCTACGAAAAGGGTGGCTCGATCGCCGTCGGCATCTTCTTCGTCATGAGCGGCTATCTGATCGCGTCGTCCTGGCTGGCCAGCAGTAGCCCGAAGAGCTTTCTCATCAAGCGCGCGCTGCGCATCTTTCCCGCGCTGATCGTTGCGGTACTGCTTTCGGCCTTCGTCATCGGTCCGTTGGTCACGCAATTCGACCTCGCGCGCTATCTGGCCGCCGACGGTACCTGGACCTACCTGCAGAACATCCTGCTGGTGACGCGCTACGAACTGCCTGGCGTATTCACCGGCAACATCTATCCCGATGTGGTCAACGGTTCGCTGTGGACGTTGCCGCTGGAAGTGCTGATGTACATCGGCGTGATGATTCTCGGCCTGACCGGCTTTCTCAAGCGCCGCCTGATCTTCCTGCCGATCGTGGTGCTGGCGGTCGGGCACTTCTGGCTGCTGGGCAAGCTGGGTATCGAGTCCTACTTCATCAAGAACATCTTCAAGCTCGGCCTGCTGTATTACAGCGGCTCGGCACTGTTCCTCTATCGCGACGACATTCCCTGGCGCGGCTGGGTCGCGGCGCTGCTGTTCGCCGCGCTGGTGGCGACCTTCCGCACCGATATCGGCCCGCTGGTGTACTTCGTCGCGCTGCCGTATCTGGTGCTCTACCTGGCCTACGCACCGCTGCCGCTGATCTCGCGCTTCGGCAAGTACGGCGATTTTTCCTACGGCCTGTATATCTACGCCTTCCCGTTCCAGCAGCTGACCATTTACCTGTTCGGCCCGCAGGTCGGCGTACTCGGCCTGACGCTGATCGCCTTCGTGCCGACGCTGATCCTCGCCGCGCTGTCCTGGCACCTGATCGAAGCGCCGGCGATGAAGCTCAAGCGCCTGTTTGCTTCGCCACCGCAGCCGGGGCGGGCGACGCCGAAGGTTGAGGGCTGATTTGGAAGGTTCACAGGGCTTTCGACCGGCTGAGTGTTGCCGGCCTGCTTACTTAGGCGTGTTTCTGCGGATCGGGGCATATACCAAGCAACCTGATGCCCCGAGTTTCGGCCGCCCCCCACGAAGAGGCGTCCCTGCCTAGGCGGCCCCGTCCTTCGTTCCTCGCTCGGCGTCCATGCCTCGCGTCCCCCTGCGCAACGCCTCCACTCGGCCTTCTGACGAGCTCGGGGTCCAAGGCGCCTGGGAGATTGAGAACGGGGTTCGCTGCGTTTTGCTTGGCTTTGGCTTTTCTTCTGCGCGGACTGGCAGGCAGCACCAATCGCCCCTTTCAGGAGGGTGAGCGCAATCGTCGCGTAGAGGGGCGAGCCGCAGGGATGCGGCGAGAGTCGTAAAGGGCCATGGATGGCCCTTGTACGACGACCCTCGGAGCGGCGATGGAGCGAACGGACCCTGCGCGCAGCGCAGGGCCGGATGGAGGGGCAAGACCTTTTGGTTCCTTTTGGCGGGGCCGGCCATCCGGGCGAATGCCAAAAGGAACTCGCCCAGCAGGGCGAAACCAAGCCATCAAACGACTCGACAATGGATATGAAGCAAGACCTTCCAGCACACCACCGTCTAGGCCAGCCTGCCCCAAACCCCACGAACGCAAACAAAAACGAAAAAACCCGCCGATTGGCGGGCCTTTCGGTTCAGCCGAGACGTATCACTCCGGCTTCTTCAACTTCGGATTAGGAAAAAACTGCACCGACTGCACCTGCGGGTTGGCCGGCTTGGGCTGGACCTTGTTCACTCGCGTGCCCAGCTCCATGGGTACCGACTGGCCCTGGGCGTTGAGGGTGTCGGCGTAGCCGCAGTCGATGCATTCGCGGTGCGGCACACCGTCGACATCCCACATCTTGATGCAGTCCGTGCCGCTGCACGCCGGGCATACGGCCCCGGCGATGAAGCGCTTGGTGGTGACTCGGGATACTTCGTTGCTCATGCCGCGGCCTCCGCTACCAGCCCGAGGTGGCGCAGCAGGGCGTCGATGGACGGCTCGCGGCCTCGGAAATCGACGAACAGTACCATCGGCTCCTGGGAGCCGCCACGCGCCAGGATGGCCTCGCGGAAGGCACGGCCGGTCTCGGCGTTGAACACGCCTTCCTCCTCGAAGCGCGAGAAGGCGTCGGACGACAGCACCTCGGCCCACTTGTAGCTGTAGTAACCGGCCGCATAACCGCCGGAGAATATGTGCGCGAAGCTGTTGGGGAAGCGGTTGTAGGCCGGCGGCCGCATCACCGAAACCTCATCGCGGATGTGTTCGAGCACCTCCAGCACGCTGCGACCGTCGCCGTGGGTGGCGTGCAGTTCGAAGTCGAACAGGGAGAACTCCAGCTGGCGCGCCATCATCATGCCGGACTGGAAGTTCTTCGCCGCCAGCATCATGTCCAGCTTGTCCTGTGGCAGGGCTTCGCCGGTCTGGTAGTGGCCGGAGATGTGCGCCAGGCCTTCGGGGTCCCAGCACCAGTTCTCCATGAACTGGCTGGGCAGCTCCACCGCATCCCAGGCCACGCCGTTGATGCCCGACGCGCCAGCGTGCTCGACCTGGGTCAGCAGGTGGTGCAGACCGTGGCCGAACTCGTGGAACAGCGTGGTGACCTCGTCATGGGTCAAGAGCGCCGGGCGCTCGCCCACCGGCGGAGTGAAGTTGCAGACCAGGTTGGCCACCGGCGTCTGCAGCGTGCCGTCAGCGGTGCGGCGCTTGTCGCGGGCGCCGTCCATCCAGGCGCCGCCGCGCTTGTTCGGCCGCGCGTAGAGGTCGAAGAAGAAGCGCCCGACGTGCTCGCCGTTCTCGGTGATCTCGAACAACCGCACCTCCGGATGCCAGCCGTCGAACTGCTCCAGCTCGTGGATCTGGATGCCGTACAGACGCTCGACGATGCCGAACAGCCCGGACAGCACCTTGTCGATCGGGAAGTAGGCGCGCAGCTCTTCCTGGTTCAGGCTGTAGCGCTGCTGGCGCAGCTTCTCGGCGTAGTAGCCCAGGTCCCAGCTCTGCAGGTCGTCCAGACCCTGCTCGGCGGCGAAGGCGCGCAGTTCGGCCAGGTCGCGTTCGGCGAACGGCTTGCTGCGCACTGCCAGGTCACGCAGGAAACTCAGCACCTGCTCGGTGGATTCGGCCATCTTGGTCGCCAGCGACAGCTCGGCGAAGTTGCGATAGCCCAGCAGGCCGGCCAGCTCGTGACGCAGCTCGAGGATCTCGGCCATCACTGGGCCGTTGTCGAACTGCCCGGCATTCGGGCCCTGGTCCGAGGCGCGGGTGCAGTAGGCGGTGTAGACCTCCTCGCGCAGGTCGCGATTGTCGGCGTAGGTCATCACCGCGTAGTAGCTGGGGAATTCCAGGGTGATCAGCCAGCCGTCGAGGCCCTTGGCCTTGGCCGCCTCGGCCATCTGCGCCTTGGCCGAGTCGGTGATGCCGGCCAGCAGGCCCTCGTCGGTGATGTGCCGGGTCCAGGCCTGCGTGGCGTCCAGCAGCTGGTTGGAGAACTTGCTGCCCAGCTCGGCAAGCTTCATCTGGATGGCGCCGAAGCGCTGCTGCTCGACCGGCGGCAGGTCGATACCGGACAGGCGGAAGTCGCGCAGCGAGTGCTCGAGGATGGTCTTCTGCGCCACCTCGAAACCGGCTGCCGCGGGGCTCGTGGCCAGCTCCTGGTAGGCCTCGAACAGCGCGCGGTTCTGCCCGAGTTCCGTGTAGTAGGCCGACAGCTTGGGCAGGCAGGCCTCATAGGCGGTGCGCAGTTCCGGGCTGTTGCACACGGAGTTGAGGTGGCCGACCGGCCCCCAGGCGCGGGCGAGGCGATCATTCAGCTCGTCCAGCCCGACCACCAGGGTCTGCCAGTCCAGGCTTTCGGCCGGGCGGCTGAGCAGCTCCTGGATCGCCACGCGGTTGTCGCCGAGGATGGTGTCGACGGCCGGCTCGACGTGCTCCGGGCGGATTTCGGAATAGGGCGGCAGGTCGAATTGTTGCAGCAGGGGATTGTTCGCGCTCACGGGGACACCTTGTGACGAAGAGGGTTGCAGGCCGCTCGCTGGAGCGAGGCCGGACGTGGCAGACAGATGTCCTAGATGGACGCGCTGTCGTGCTTTTTCAACGCCGGTCGGCCGGTTGTTACTCTGACCACGGCGGGCGGCATGCTGCTCAGCCCGGGTCCGCAGCGGCAATGCCGGCCATCTTAATTACAATCGACCCTTCCCGCAGCCAAAGAGGTTTCTATCGTGGCGATACGCAGCTACCAAAACAGCACTCCGACACTGGGCGAGCGCGTGTTCGTCGACGACTCCGCCGTGGTCATCGGCGATGTGGAAATCGGCGCCGACAGCTCGGTGTGGCCGCTCACGGTGATCCGCGGCGACATGCACCGCATCCGCATCGGTGCGCGCTCGAGCATCCAGGACGGCAGCGTGCTGCACATCACCCATGCCGGGCCGTACAACCCGGACGGCTTCCCGCTGACCATCGGCGACGAGGTCACGGTCGGGCACAAGGTCACGCTGCACGGCTGCACCCTGGGCAACCGCATTCTGGTGGGCATGGGCTCGATCGTGATGGACGGCGTGGTGGTCGAGGACGAGGTGATCATCGGCGCCGGCAGCCTGGTGCCGCCGGGCAAGACGCTCGAGTCGGGCTACCTCTATGTCGGCAGCCCGGTGAAGCAAGCGCGCCCGCTGACCGACAAGGAGCGCAGCTTCTTCAGCTATACCGCCGGCAATTACGTCAAGCTCAAGGACCAGCACCTTGCCGAGCGCGGCTGATCCCGCTCACTTGGCGAACAGCTGGCCGATGTCCTTGAACGCCTTGAACTCCAGGGCGTTGCCGCAGGGGTCGAGCAGGAACATGGTCGCCTGTTCGCCGACCTGGCCCTGGAAGCGCACGTAGGGCTCGATCACGAAGCGCGTGCCGCGCGCCTTCAGCCGCTCGGCCAGCGCCTCCCATTGCTCCCAGCCGAGTACCACGCCGAAGTGCGGCACCGGCACGTCGTGGCCATCCACGGGGTTGCTGTGCGCCGCCTCCTGATGCGGCATCTTCGGCGCCTCGTGGATCACCAGCTGGTGGCCGAAGAAATCGAAATCCACCCAGTGATCGCTGCTGCGGCCCTCGGCGCAGCCGAACGCCTCGCCATAGAAGGCCCGGGCGGAGGCCAGATCGTAGACGGGAATGGCGAGATGGAAGGGCGAAAGCGTCATCGGGTCGTACTCCGGAAATGGCAAGACGTTTCGAGTGTAGAGGCTTTCTGGCCGTACCGAGCATCGCCGGTGGGCTTCAGCCCACCAGAAGCGCCTTGAATCGCCGCTGAATCTAGAGCCTTTTTCCGCCGATCGGCCTACGATCAGCAGAATGCAGACGAAAGGAGAGACGTCGATGCGCGCCATGGTGCTGGAACAGATTGGCCAACCCTTGCAGCTGCGCGAGCTGCCCGTGCCGCAACCGGGGCCTGGCGAGGTTCGCGTGCGGGTGCTGGCCTGTGGCGTCTGCCGCACCGATCTGCACGTGGTCGACGGCGAACTGCCGGAGGCGCCGCTGCCGATCATTCCCGGCCACGAGATCGTCGGTCGGGTCGATGCCTTGGGCGAGGGCGTGACCGGCTTCGAGCCGGGCCAGCGGGTCGGCATTCCCTGGCTGGGGCACACCTGCGGCACCTGCAGCTACTGCCAGCACGCCGAGGAAAACCTCTGCGACGCGCCGCAGTTCACCGGTTACACGCGGCCCGGCGGCTACGCCGAATACGTCGTGGCCGATGCCCGCTTCGCCTTTGCCCTCGGCGAGGAGGGCGACCCCGTGGCGCTGGCACCGCTGCTCTGCGCCGGGTTGATCGGCTGGCGTTCGCTGGTCAAGGCCGGCGCCGGCAAGCGCCTGGGGCTGTACGGCTTCGGTGCCGCGGCGCATATCGTCATGCAGGTGGCGCGCTGGCAGGGGCGCGATGTCTACGCCTTCAGCCGCCCGGGCGATGTGGCTGCGCAGGATTTCGCCCGTTCGCTGGGCGCGGTCTGGGCCGGTGATTCGGGCCAGTTGCCGCCGGTGCCGCTGGATGCCGCGATCATCTATGCGCCGGCGGGCGAGCTGGTGCCGGCCGCCTTGCGCGCGCTGCGCAAGGGTGGCCGGGTGGTCTGCGCCGGCATCCACATGAGCGATATCCCGAGCTTTCCCTACGACATCCTCTGGCAGGAGCGCGAGGTGGTCTCGGTGGCCAATCTCACCCGCCAGGACGGCCTGGAGTTCTTTCCGGTGGCCGCCCAGGTCGGCATCCATACCGAAACCCACGCCTACCCGCTGGAGCAGGCCAACCAGGCACTGGATGACCTGCGCAACGGGCGTTTCCAGGGTGCTGCGGTGCTGGTGCCATAGCGAGACGCGCCAGGGCGCGATGCCCTGGCTCGGTGCGGCGAACGGTAAGGATCGGATTGGCGCTGGTGCAGTCCCATTCCACACAACCAATGCCAAATAGAGGAGCGCAGCCATGAGCGTCACCGTGAGCAAGCTCCAGGGCACCGCGATTCCCGAGCATCTGCGTGGGCCGGCTATCCGCGTGATCTACCGGGTGACCGATGCCGACGGCCACAGCCGCTACCTCACCGACGACGTCGAAGCCGCGCAGCTGGCCGTGCGCCTCAGCGACCGCCAGCAGCGCTAGCCCGGCGCCGGGCCGTAATCCTCAGCCGGCCAACACCGAGTCCACCAGCGCCTTGGCCTCGGCCTGGATGCGCGCCAGGTGCGCTTCGCCCTCGAAGCTCTCGGCGTAGATCTTGTAGACGTCCTCGGTGCCGGACGGTCGCGCGGCGAACCAGCCGTTCGCCGTTTCCACCTTCAGCCCGCCGATGGCCGCACCGTTGCCCGGTGCCTCGGTGAGGATGCGCGTGATCGGCTGGCCGGCCAGCTCCTTCGCCGAGACCTGCGATGCCGACAGCTTGCCCAGGCGCGCTTTCTGCTCACGATTGGCCGCGGCGTCGATGCGCTGGTACACCGGCGCGCCGAAGCGGTCGGTCAGCGCCTGGTAGCGTTCGCTCGGGTCCTTGCCGGTGACTGCGGTGATCTCCGCGGCCAGCAGGCCGAGGATCAGCCCGTCCTTGTCGGTGGACCAGGCACCGCCCTGCTTGTCGAGGAACGAAGCGCCGGCCGACTCCTCGCCGCCGAAGCCCAGGCTGCCATCCATCAGGCCGTCGACGAACCACTTGAAGCCCACCGGTACCTCCACCAGACGGCGGTCGATGCCGGCGGCAACACGGTCGATCATCGACGAAGACACCAGCGTCTTGCCGATGCCGGCCTCGGCGCTCCAGCCCGGGCGATGGGTGAACAGGTATTCGATGGCCACCGCCAGGTAATGGTTGGGGTTCATTAGCCCGCCGGAGCGGGTGACGATGCCGTGGCGGTCGTGGTCGGTGTCGCAGGCGAAGGCCACGTCGAAGCGGTCCTTGTTCTCGATCAGCCCGGCCATGGCATGCGGCGAGCTGCAGTCCATGCGGATCTTGCCGTCCCAGTCCAGGCGCATGAAGCGGAAGGTCGGGTCGACCACCGTGGACAGCACCTCCAGCGGCAGGCCGAAGCGCTCGGCGATACGCGGCCAGTAATGCACACCGGCGCCGCCCAGCGGGTCGACGGCGAACTTCAGGCCCGAGCCGCGGATGGCGTCGAGGTCGATCACCCGCTCCAGCCCGCCGACATAGGCGTCGATGAAATCGAAGCGCTGGGTGGTGGCGGCCTTGAGCGCCTGGCGGTAATCCATGCGCTTGACGCCATCGAGACCGGCGACCAGCAGCGCATTGGCGCGCTCCTGAATCCACTTGGTCACGCCGGTGTCGGCCGGGCCGCCATTGGTGGGGTTGTACTTGAAGCCGCCATCGCCCGGTGGGTTGTGCGACGGCGTGATGACGATGCCGTCGGCCAGCCCGCTGGTGCGGCCGCGGTTGTAGCTGAGGATCGCGTTGGAGATCGCCGGGGTCGGGGTGTAGCCCGGCTCGCCGCCGGTTTCCGGGCAACCGGCGTCGATGCGCGTGTCGATGCCGTTGGCCGCCAGCACTTCCAGCGCAGAGACGAACGCCGGCTCGGACAGCGCATGGGTGTCCATGCCCATGAACAGCGGGCCGTCGATGCCTTCCTGGCGGCGGTAATCGCAGATCGCCTGGGTGGTGGCGAGGATGTGCCACTCGTTGAAGCTGCCCTTGAGCGAGGAACCGCGATGCCCGGAGGTGCCGAACGCCACCTGCTGCGCCGGGTCGGACGGGTCCGGTCGGTCGCTGTAGTAGCGCGCCACCAGGCGCGGCAGGTGGGTCAGGGTGTGTGGGTCGGGCAGGCGTCCGGCGTTGGGGGCGATGCTCATGGGGCGGTCCTTTGTGAAGAAGGCGATACGCCGGCCGATCCGGGCGCGGCGAAGAGCGAATGAAACGCCAGTCGGCGTCGTTTATCCAGAGCTAAGACCGCAGCGACGGTGGCGGTTCCCTGATCGCGGCGCACCGCGCCGCTGCGCTTCAGCCGAACGCATTCGTCGCCCCGCCGGAACCTGCACCCGGGCGGCCTTTCTTCTGCTTGTTGGCCGGCACTTCGCCGGCCCGCCACCCGGAGGTTCAGCCATGAACGTCGACGAACGCATCCGCCAGCGCGCCTATGAAATCTGGCAAGCCGAAGGCCAGCCGGAAGGCAAAGAAACCGAGCATTGGCAACAGGCCCGCGAGGAAATCGAACCCTTCTACAAGGAAGGCGACCCCGAGGCCGGCAGCATCGAAAGCAGTGTGGCGATACCCATGCCGAAATCGGACAACACGCATTAACCACACAGGCAGGGCGGCGAAGGCGCGGCAGGCGTCGTCCCGCCCGAATCTGTTGCCACGTTCTCACCCTTCCCATCCTCTGCCCCGACGCGCTGGAGCCTGCCGAAGCGCGCTGCTAGAGTGCCGCCGCTTGCCAACCACCGGCTGACAGGACGTCTGCCCAGCCACCGCACAGGATGCTTCCATGAAAAAGCTCGCACTCGCCGTAGCCGTACCCCTGGCCCTCTTCGGGGCCGCCACCTTCTACACCAGCACCCAGGTCGAATCGACCGCCCGCGATGCCGTCGACCAGGCCAACCTCAAGTTGCGCGAGATGGGCGTCGGCGCCGGTGCCGATGTCAGCCTCACCCTGCTCAGCTTCGAACGCGGCCTGCTGTCCAGCACCGCGCGCTACCAGATCGACATCGACGTAGCGGACGACGAAGGCAACACCGAGCACTACGCCCTGCTGCTGAACGATCGCCTCGAACACGGCCCCTTTCCCGTCTCGCGCCTGAGCCGCGGCCAGCTGATGCCGGTCGCCGCGCAGAGCCACTTCGAACTCGAACGCACGCCGCTGACGCAGAAACTGTTCGACGCCGCCTCCGGCGAAGTGCCGCTGGTGGGCGAGGTGACCATCGGCTACGACGGCGGCCAGGCCGGCGATCTGCACACGGCCGCGCTGAATATCGAAGACGAAGACGGCAGCGTGCGCATCGCCCCCGCCAACCTCAACTTTGAGGCGAACAAGGACGGCAGCGACGTACGCATGGACGGCGAGCTGGCGGAAATCGACATCGACCTGCAGCGCAGCGACAGTGGCCAGCCGGTGCAGGTGAGCCTGCGTGGCATCGGCCTGAGCGCCGACAAGCAGGACTATGACGCGGGCTTCGGCTTCGGGCCGTCCGCCATCACCCTGCAGCGCATGGAAATCAAGGCCGGCGATGAACCCGCCGTGGTCATCCAGCAGGCCTCCGTCGAGGAGTTGCTGAGCCGTGGCAGCCGTGGCCTCGACCAGACCATCGCCTACCGCATCGGCGAGGTCAGCGCCAAAGGCCAGACCTTCCGCAATCTCGCCCTCGTCTTCAGCCTGCGCAACCTCGAGGAAAGCAGCCTCAAGGCCCTGGTGGCGAGCTACAAGGACATCCTCGACCAGAGCGCCACCCCGCAGGAATCCTTCGCCGGCATGACCAGCGCCCAGCAGCAGGAACTGCAGGCCCGTGCCCTGCAACTGCTCGAGCACAAGCCGACCCTGGCCCTCGACGAGTTCGGCTTCGAAACCGCCCACGGCGCGGCCCGCCTGTCGGTCGTGCTCGACCTGCAATCGCCGAGCGCAGAAGCCTTCACCCCGGACGCGATGATCACCAGCATGCTCGCCTCGCTCAAGGCCGACGCCGGCATCGACAAGGACCTGATGCGAGACATCGCCGGGCTGGTCGTGCAGAACAACGCGCGTGACGGCCAGCTCGACCAGGCGGCACTGCAGCAGGAAACCGAGGCCGCCACCGAGCTGTTCAGCGGCATGGCGCTGAACACCGGCTGGTCGCGTCTGGAAGGCGAGCGGCTGGTCAGTTCGCTGCACTACGCCAATGACAAGGTGACCTTCAACGGCCGCGAAATGAGCGTGCCGGAGTTCCTCGGCTTTGCCTTCGGCTCCGTACAGAACGCCGGCCTGCTGGGGCAGTAAGCCGCGCTGCGCACAAACTGAAAGATGCGGCCCTGTCTGTCTTTGACCCGACGGACAGGGCCGTTTCACTTTCTGGCGTTCGAGCGGCGCCACAGCCGTGAATGCCCGGACACGCTCTCCATGCTCAGTCGAGCGGGGCGCCGGCGCCCAGACGCTCACTCAGGTAATCCAGAAAACAGGTGATGCGCGAAGCCAGCGCGGTGTTGCGGTAGTACACCGCGTTGATCGGCTGGCGCACATCGACGCGCTGCGCCGCCAGCACCTCCACCAGCTCGCCGCGCTGGCGATCCCTGTCCGTCATGAAGTCGGACAGGCACACCAGCCCCTCGCCGGCCAGCGCCAGTTCACGCGCCGTATCGCCGCTGGAGACACGCAGCGCCGGGTTGATCCGCCAGCTCTCGCCGAGCGCGTGGCGCAGCGGCCAGTCGTTGAGGCGATCCGGCTCGGTAAAGCCGATCAGGCTGTGCTCCGCCAGGTCCTCGACCTGTTGCGGCGTGCCACGCCGCGCCAGATAGGCCGGGCTCGCCAGTACCCGGCGCATGGTGTGACACAGCGGCCGCGCATGCAGGCTGGAATCGGGCAGCGGGCCGATGCGGATGGCCAGGTCGATGCGCCGCTCCAGCAAATCGACGATGCGGTCGTCGCTGTGCAGCTCCAGCTCGATCAGCGGATAGCGCGCGCGGAAATCGCCGATCAGCGGGACGATCACATGCAGCATGAACGGCGACGCGGTATTGACCCGCAAGCGCCCGGCCGGCGCCTGCCGCCGCAGCGCTATCTGCTCCTCGGCTTCCTCGACGCTGGCCAGAATCCGCCGCGCCTGCGCCAGGAACGCCTCGCCTTCTTCGGTCAGCTCCAGGCGCCGCGTGGTGCGGCGCAACAGCGTCACCGCCAGCTTGTCCTCCAGCCGACTCAACGCCCGGCTGACACCCGAGGCGGTCTGTTCCAGCTGCTCGGCCGCAGCGCTGATCGAGCCACTGTCGACCACGCTGACAAAGGCGAGCATTTCGTCGAGGTTGGTTTTCATCGGTGGGAATCGCATCGAAGGGCGGAAACAACGAGTCTGGCGGCAGCGCCGCGCGGCGGCAACCGGACCGGCACGGGCCCCCGGCGGCGGGCCCGTCGATCAGCCGCTGGCGAAAGGGGCCACGGCCTCAAACGCCCTTTTCGTTCGGCCCCGGCACATTCACCCCGTCCAGCGTCGAACGGCTGTCGCCGGCGCCATCTGTGATCACGCTGAAACTGCCATCGGTCTCCAGCACCACCGCCTCGATGCCATCCAGCGCGGCCAGCCCCTGACTGCGCGCCGCAGCCCGCACCTCATCCTCGGTCACCCGCGCCACACGCATGGCATCGCCGAGAAAACGCCCGCGAAAGAACAGCAGCGCCGGCTCGCCCGTCACCGTCCGCCGCACCCAGGCCACCCGCACGCTGGACCAGGTGACCACATACTGCAGCCCGATCAACAGCGCGAACGCCAGCACCCCCTCGGCCAGCGACACATTGCGATTGAGCAGAATCGTCGCGAACGTCGAACCCAGCGCCACCGTCACCACCAGATCGAACGCATTCATCTTCGACAACGTCCGCCGCCCCGACAGGCGCAACAACAGCACCAGGCTGATATAGGCCAGCACGCCCACCACCAGCGTGCGAATCAACGTCGTTGCGCTACTGAAAAACATGCCTTCCACGATCACCTCCGCAACTGAGCCATGCAGGGTGGACAGGGTAGGCTGGGGGAAAGTGCAAACGGCGCGAATGACCGCGCGTCAGGCGACAGCGTGAAAACCGAGGATTAATCCATCGTCTGCTTTACCCATACGGAAGCAGTGGCTAATGTGCCATCACGCGCAGCAACTGCGCACTCGATCACGGTTCCGCTGCGACGCTACGGTCTGCACCGGTCCGCTACCAAGGAGGGTACAGATGGCGCGCTTTTTCCCTGTTTGCTCGCAATGGCAGCTTGATCGCCTAGCCCCCGCCACAGATGTGATGGGAATGACCCATCGTACGAGCAATACGACGCTGAACTTAAGTTTTAATAAAATTTAAATATCCTTTGATTGTGATTAGCGCAGTTTATTAACTCTAAATTTACGGTAGATAAGTCATGACTGAGATAATTGATGTTGGTTCTAACAATGCAAACTCTAGGGTGCCTAGTATTAATGATGCTCAAATCGAGTTATTTTTCAAGATGCATCAAAAAATAAACTCAAAAAACGAAGAAGTATCAAAGACTTACAAAAATAATATTCTAGTTAAACTTTCAGATATTTCTGAGTTGCACCATAAAACGGTTCAGTCAATTGTTGCATTAAAGCCAGCAAAAAGCCTCGTGAATGTACGTGTGGCAGTTTCGCACAATGAAGGGGAGTCGGAAAAATTTAATAGCTTTGAGGAATTCGAAGCTAGAAATTTGACTAGCCCTAACCCGACGGCAGATATCTTACTTACATATGATTTTTCTATCTATGATTCCGAGTCGCAGGAGTTTGAAAATTACAAAATCGCTTGTCAGGTTAGATCAAGGGTTGCTGCGCTAAAACAAATTGAAAAAGAGGCTCCCCCTTTTATTTCCTCAGCATTAATTGCATCTATGGTCACACCTACGGCAAAGATAACCGTTCATTATAGCGATTACGTTAAAGCCAGACATTTTACCGCTATGTTTGATGAATGGGTTCGTGGATGTGATGAATCGAAAAGCGTAGCCTTCTTAAGTAGGATGAAAAAAGTATCACACCTGATAGTAAGTTTTGGGAAGCTGACTATATATGCGCTTCTCGGATACTTCACCGTGCGAGCCATGGACTCGGCGGTCTTCGATTTAACTAGAGCTCTTCAGTTTCTAGTTTTTTATGTATCTATATTCGTTATGGTCAATGGCCTCGCAGAAATGTCCTTAAGGAAGCTAGAAGCTTCAATAGATAGTTATCTGGCGATTTCATATGTAAATATTAATAAGGGTGACGCTAAGTTAATAGGTGAGTTTGTAGGTCGAAATAAAAATAGTCTAGTGTGGTCGATAATTGGTTTGATGGGAACAGTAGCTATAGGGGTTGCTAGCGGTGCCGTATATGACCTTATTAAGATTTTTTTAGAATGAAATTCACTCTTTGTAAGTGAGTAGCCATTCTGCGATTTCTATTAACAGTAAGGCAGAGGCCGATGCAAAACGTTTCCGGTTCGGAATGTGGCGCAATAATTACTGCGGGAATTGCGATAATTATATTCGCTCCTTTCTCGGCTTTCGGGTATATAAATGTATCTTGATGTCAATTTTGACTGTGAATGTGGAAGTGTAGTTGAAGACAGTTTGATGTATCCGGCATCAAGATTTTCAACGGAGCGAGAGCGTGAAGCTGAAACCGAGACTGAGCATGAACTCTAGAGTGCGATAGTTGCGGGCGCCCATATATCGTATCGCTAAGAAGTAGTTTTTATATGGTTCAGTGCTCCGTAGATAATGGGGATATTGAGCCTAGGTACGGGGCGCCGTATCCATCAGAATCGAAAGAAGAACTTCCTTGGCTGGGTGAAGATAGTCAGAGAATTGTTATTTTTCGAAAACAGTTAAAGACTATTAGTTTGCTCGTGGATTCAGAGTTTTCTGAAGATGTAATTCATGGTTTGTCTGTAATGCTTCACGGGCATGCTGTAGCAGCGGCAGAAGGGTACTTGTATTCCACATTTATTGAGCATGTTAAGTCTTCTGATGTCTTGGTTAGGTCTTTAGTGGAAAGTGACCCAGAGTTCTCAAAGAGGACATTTTCCCTGTCAGAAATATTTACTCGCCAAGAAATTCTAAGTAGCGAAATTGAAAAATACTTGAAAGATCTAATATTTCATAATTTACAAAAAACCAAAGAAATGTATAAGAGTGTGTTGGGGTTTGATTTTGGAAATGTCAGTTGGTTTTTTAAAGCCGTAGCTATTAGGCACCATTGTGTGCATAGAGGCGGTTATGATAAGGAGGGAAACAAGCTTTCAATTACACTTGAATCGGTGAGAGAGCTTGCTTCGAATCTAAGCGATTTAGTAGAAAGTATTGAGGTTAGAGTTAAAGACTTTGATTATAGCGGTAACCGGATTCTTCCATCAGTATAGGAGCACAGGAAAAGAGTGTAGATTTAATTATCTGCTAGATATTCTTCGGCGTAGCTCTCCACAAGGTCCAAACCCATGCAGCTAACAGCCCTCCTAGTCCCCACCTATACGCAAATGCTCAAAACCCTCTCAGGCTGGCTAAAGAAGGCGCAGGCCCAGCTGCCGGAAGCGGAGGCGCAGGCGTTGTTATCCGCGCGGCTGGCTCCGGATATGTTTCCGCTGTCGACTCAGGTTCGCTTTGCCTGCGTGCAGGCGCGGGAAGCCATGTGCCGGCTGAGGGGCGAGGCATTCCCGGCTGTGATCAACGAGCTGCTGGATGAGGGGCGGCAGGCGGGTGAGCGGCCGGGCACGCTGGCCGATGCCTATGCCCGGATCGAAGAGACGGTGGCGTTGCTCGAAGGCCTTGCCGCCGATGCGCTGGATATGGAGGCGGACAAGCCAATCGCCCACGAGCTGGCAAACGGGATGATCTTCGACCTGACCGCGGACCAGTACGCCCGTGACTGGACGCTGGCGCAGTTCTATTTCCACGTGATGACCGCGTATTCGATCCTGCGTAAGGAAGGGATCGAGCTGGGCAAGGCGGACTATGTGGCGCATATGCTGCCCTATCTGCGGCCCGAATCGGTTCCGAAGGGGTAGCGGCTGCGCTTCCGTCTTTTACGGCCAGCGGATGTATTTTGTGGCTCAGCCGTTCGGTACGACCTCGTAGGGCGTATTGCTGAAGAAAATGTTGCGCCAATCCGGGCGCCATTGAGGGATGCTCAGGGTAAAGGCTTGGGTGTGCTTGTCGAAGGCTATCCAGGTCACGCCCAGGCTTTGGCTGTCCTCGCTCGCCCGCATATCCACCGACCGCGTGGTAAACAGCGGACTGCGAAATACCTTCGACCCATCCGTACGGTCGACGATGCGTAGATAGGACAGTCCTCCACCAGGAGCTAGGAGGCCCCGTACCGGCACGCTCTCGATGAGATGACCACCTTGCGGGCTGACTTGTGACACCGACGGAGGCGCGTTCAGAACATCGTTCAGGCTCCAGCCGAAGACCAATGCGAACGCGGCGAGAAGCCCGCAGGCGGTGAGAGTGACTTTCTTCATATCAGCGTTTCGGCAGGGTGATGGCGGGCGTGCCGGGTGCAAAGGTTTGCGTAGGAGATCGGAGAATACTCGGAAGTCTCCGCTTCGTTATGTATCTGGCCCGGAGTCGGGGAAATGACTGTTCAGCACAAGCAATGCAGCGAGGTGGTCTGAACTTAACGCGTGGAAAAGGCTTCGCCGTTTTCCACCCTACGCATGCGCGGTGTGTTGGCAGCCGGGTAGGGTGGGCCTTAGCCCACCGGGGCGGTTCGGTTATGGGGGTGGTGGGCTGAAGCCCACCCTACGGTGCTGCGCTCGGAGGCAGGCAGCGAGGTGGTCTGAACGTAGCGCGTGGAAAAGGCTTCGCCGTTTTCCACCCTACGTATGCGCGCTGTCGGCAGAGGGGGCGGAGTGGCGTAGGGTGGACAACGCTCTGCTTGTCCACCGATGCGAATCGACGGGCCGGTTGTATGGTTGGCGAAACGCTCTGGGGCTCCGGGCGTCCAACCGGGATGCCGCGCCCGCGCGGTCGTATTTGCGAACGACGTTCGCCCACCTCGCCACAAAGCAGACTTCCCCATGCTGTTCCGCCGTTTCGAAAACCTGATCGACGTCTTCAAGCCCAGCCCGGACGTTGCGCCGCCGGCCGGGATGCTGCGGTTCTATGCCCATTACCTGAAGCAGGTCTGGCCGCTGATGACGGCCGTGCTGGTGGTCGGCTTTTTCGCGGCGCTGATCGAGGTGGCGCTGTTCAGCTTTCTCGGCCAGTTGATCGATATGGCCCAGGCGACCGATGACGCGCGGACCTTCTTCGCCGAGCACCGCAACGAACTGCTGTGGATGGCGGCGGTGGCGCTGGTCATCCGGCCGCTGGTGTTCGGCCTGCACAACCTGCTGACGCATCAGGCGATCAACCCGGGGCTGACCAATCTGATCCGCTGGCAGAACCACCGCTACGTGCTCAAGCAGAGCCTGAACTTCTTCCAGAACGACTTCGCCGGACGCATTGCCCAGCGGGTGATGCAGACCGGGCCGTCGCTGCGCGATTCGGCCATGCAGGTGATCGATGCGCTGTGGCATGTGGTGGTCTATGCCGGCAGCGCGCTGTATCTGTTCGCCGCCGCCGACCTGCGCCTGATCGTGCCCTTGCTGCTGTGGATCGTCGGCTACAGCGCCGCGCTCTGGTACTTCGTGCCCCGTATCCGCGCGCGCTCGGCGGCGGCGTCCGCGGCGCGTTCGAAGGTGATGGGGCGGGTGGTGGACGGCTACAGCAACGTCGCCACGCTCAAGCTGTTTGCCCATTCGCGCGAGGAGGAGAGCTACGCCCGCGAGGCGATGCAGGAGCTGCTCGGCAAGTTCCGCCTGCAGTCGCGCGTCATCACCAGCCTGGATTTCCTCATCACCTGCATGAACGGCCTGTTGATCGTCGGCACCGGCGCGCTGGCGCTGTGGCTGTGGAGCGAGGCGCTGATCACCACCGGCGCCATCGCCCTGGCGCTGGGGCTGGTGATCCGCATCAACAACATGGCCGAGTGGATCATGTGGGTGGTCAACGGCATCTTCGAGAACGTCGGCACCGTGCAGGACGGCATGAAGAGCATCGTCCGGCCGCGCGATGTGCTCGACCCCGAGGACGCCAGGCCGCTTGAGGTGGAGCAGGGCGGCGTGCGCTTCGAGGATGTGCATTTCCACTACGGCAAGCAGGGTGGGGTGATCAGCGGGCTGACCATCGACATTCGCCCGGGCGAGAAGATCGGCCTGGTCGGGCCGTCGGGTGCGGGCAAGTCGACGCTGGTCAACCTGCTGCTGCGCCTCTATGACCTGGAGAGCGGGCGCATCCTGATCGACGGGCAGAACGTCGCCGAGGTCAGCCAGGAAAGCCTGCGCGCCAATATCGGCGTGGTCACCCAGGACACGGCGCTGCTGCACCGTTCCATCCGCGACAACCTGCGCTACGGCAAGCCCGACGCCACCGAGGAAGAACTCTGGGCCGCGGCGCGCAAGGCCCGCGCGGATGCGTTCATCAAGACCCTGGACGATAGCCAGGGCGGCAAGGGCTTCGAGGCGATGGTGGGCGAGCGCGGCGTGAAGCTCTCCGGCGGGCAACGGCAGCGCATCGCCATCGCCCGGGTGCTGCTCAAGGACGCACCGATCCTGGTGCTCGACGAAGCCACCTCGGCGCTGGATTCGGAGGTCGAGGCGGCGATTCAGGAGAGTCTGGATACCTTGATGGAAGGCAAGACGGTGATCGCCATCGCCCACCGGCTGTCGACCATCGCGCGCATGGATCGGCTGGTGGTGATCGATGGGGGCCAGGTAATCGAAACCGGCACCCACGCCGAGCTGATCGCCCGCGGTGGCCTCTATGCGCGGCTTTGGCAGCACCAGACCGGTGGGTTTGTCGGGGTGGATTGATAGGAAACGGGCAAGCCAGGGTTTTTTCGTCCACTCTGCTTGTCGGCCTGTTGGAAGGCGCGGCAGCGCTGAGCTATCCCACCGTTTGCTCAATAGCCAGGAGCGGGTTGGGCGAACCTCAATCCAGTCGAGCGCAGAGGTGCAAATGAACATTCTCCTGACATCCTCCTTTGCTGAAGTCGTGGACTTGTTTGTCAGTTTCACCAAGGGCGAGTGCAGCGGTAAGACGGTTACGTTGATTCCTACGGCAAGTCTTGTTGAGGAGGTCAATTCATACCTGCTCGCGGCCAAGGACGCACTCGTCAAGGCGGGCCTGGTTATTGATGAGCTGGACGTTTCCAGCGCGAGTCGGGAAGAGATCGTCAGCAAGCTCGAACGTGGCGATTACATCTATGTGTCCGGCGGCAACACCTTCTTTCTGCTGCAGGAGCTGAAGCGCACAGGTGCGGACCTGCTGATCGCCGAACAGGTCAGAGCCGGGAAGTGCTACATCGGCGAATCCGCCGGCTCCGCGATACTCGCCCCCAGCATCGAGTACATAAAGGCGCTGGACGATGTTTCTGCCGCGCCTGATCTCGAGTCCTATGCCGCCTTGGGGCTGGTCGATTTCTACCCGCTGCCGCATTACCGAAACGAGCCGTTCGCCGACGCTGTCGAGCAGGTGCTGAAAGAGCATGGGGATGCGTTAGATCTCCGACCATTCAGCAATAACCAGGCGATCGCCTTGTCGGGCGGGCATGCCGAGCTTCAAACCTGTGGTGATTGAGTTTCATACCCTTCCCGAGCCCTACCTGTGGCAAGTCGGCGCAGCGTGTTTCGTGGTCGCTCCATCTGAACCCTCCCACACCGCGTCCACTCGTACCTCTAGCCACAGCCAAAGAACCGAGAGGGAGTCTTCCATGACCGATAAACAAGCCAGCGTCCGCCACGATGCCGCGCAGCAGTGCTATGAACTGCTGGTCGAGGGCCAGCCCCTCGGCTTCGCTGCGTATAGCGAGCAGGGCGAGCGAATGGTCTTCACCCATACCGAGGTCGACCCCAGCCTGTCCGGGCAGGGGCTGGGCAGCGTGCTGGCCAAGGGTGCGCTGGACGATGCACGGCGGCGCGACAAGCGCGTGGTGCCGCAGTGCGAGTTCATCGCCAGGTACATCGAGCGCCACCAGGAATGGCAGGACCTGGTCGATCCGGTCTGACCGGCCGTTATCGCTCGGCCGACCGGGTAAAGCGGTGGGCTGAAGCCCACCCTACGGGTGAGGTGGTCGATGCGCTGTAGGGTGGGCTTCAGCCCACCAATGGTAGCGACCGGGGCGGTGGTGTTATCGAGTGCTAGCTGCCGCCGCCTGGCTTAGCAGAGGGCAATCGCATGGATGGTCGAGAGTTTGTCTGGGCGCATTTCAAGCTCAATGCCGAGCAGCGCTTGCGTGGCTTCAACTTCTTCGTGGTGCTGGCGATCTTTGCCGATGGCGGTGTGCTGGCGGCGCTGCAGCAAGGCTTCTCGCCGGGGCTGCTGATTCTGCTGGGTGCCTTCACCGTCTTGCTGGCGCAGGTGTTCTGGCTGGTGGACGCACGCAGCCGACAGCTGCTGGAGCTGACCATTGCGGCGCTGAAGGAAATGGAAGCCGACTATCCCGAGAGTTACCGGCTGTTCGCCGCCGACGCGCTGGGGCAGAGCCGGGTGATCAGCTACACCTTCGCCATCCGCGCACTGCTGCTGGCGCAGATGGGCTTCGGTCTGGGTGTGGTCGGCTACGGGCTTAACCAGTGGTGATGTGCGGTGCGGTTGTCTGGCGCGGCGGAAGCACCGCATCGAGGTTCTGACGCGCAGTCACCGAGGCGGCTGGCGTGCCATCCGTCGATGGCCACGGGACTGCGGCGAACGCTCCTTGCCCCAGGCCGGTCGGTACTAGCAACGACCGGGAGAACTGACGATGTCGACATCGAGCAATCTGTTATGGGCCGCTCTGGCGATCGGCGCGGTGACGGGCATGCGCAGCATGCTGGCGCCGACGCTGGTCAGTCGCGCGTTGAGCGAGCGGGATGATCTGCACGGTGCGGGCGAGGCAGCGCGGCTGCTGACGTCCGATTCGGCGCAGACCTTCCTGCCGGTACTGGCAGCCGGGGAGATTGCCGGCGACAAGATGCCCTTCGCCCCGGATCGCACCATCGTGCCGTCGATGATGTTTCGCGCGGTATCCGGTGGGGTCAGTGCTGCCGCGCTGGCCGGCGTACGGCGCGAGCCGGTGTTGCTGCCGGCACTGCTGGGGGCGACGGCGGCGCTGCTCGCCTCGAAGATTGGCCTGAGCCTGCGCAAACCCTATCAGCCGCATGCGCTGCTCAACGCCGCACTCGGCACCGCCGAAGATTGCCTGGCGCTGAGTCTGGGCCGAAGCGGGCTGCGCCAGGCGCTGGGCGAGAACCAACGCCGGCGTTGAGGTGTGAACGCGTAGGGTGGGCTTCAGCCCACCAGAGAGGCATGCGCATGTGGCGGTGGGCTGAAGCCCACCCTGCGGGCGGAACGGGACGCGGCGTGGAAGGGTGACAAGATCGTTCGCCCTGTTCTCACCCTTCCAGGCGAAAGCGTCAGCTCGGCCGCTGGATCACGCAGATGCGGTCACGGCACAGCCCCGACTCGCGTGTACCGACACCGGGCGCTACCTCTGGGGTGCTGGCGCTGGCGCCGTGGCCGCTGCTGCCGGCCCCGGTCGGCGCCGTGGTCGCGGTGGTTGGCGGGTAGTCGGTACCGGCGCGTTTGCCGGCACTGCCAATGCCGTGGCTGCCCGCATCCTGCTCGGTGGTACGCGAAGTGCTGCTGCCCGCGCCCAGGGTTTCGCTTTCCCCGTGGTGACCTGCCATGGCGCCAGCATGGTGCGTCTGCTGGCCGGTGAAATGCTTGTCCAGATGGCTGTCACCGCCGGTTGCGCCGGCATAGGGGCTGGTGGGGCCGGGGTAACCGTCCGCTGTGCCAGTGGCGCCATGTTCGTCGATATCGATGGCGCCATTGTACTCCAGCGCATCACGGGCCTTGGCCAGCTGATCCTCGTCGACCACGTCCACCGCGATCACCAGGGCGCCGCGGCGCACCGCCTCCGGATAAGCCGTCGCATGATGGCGATGCTGCTCGTGCGGCTCATGGCCGAACAGCGATTTGAAGAAGTGCGCGACCTTCGATTCGTGCTCGGTGCGGTCCACCGGCGTATCGGGCGTGGTGCTATAGGGCGCGTCATAGGCGTGGATGTCGGCGCTCTCGGCGCCCACCGCATGGATCTGTTCACGCGGGATGCCGCGTGCCATCAGGTCGCCGCGGGTTCGATTGGCGTCGGTCAGCGTGGCGAACGCTGCTACCAGTGTGTGTTTCATGGCTCACCTCACGTTGTGCTGTACAACCGGGTTGGAGCGCTGCGCATGGCGAACACGAAGAGGGATCAGGACATGAGAGCCCCGGCTGATCGATGGCAGCGCTCATATCTGATTGGGTAGGCAGCTGCCGTGAGAGTTCAGCAGGCGGGATCGGCGGTCAGTGGGCTAGGCCGCCGGCGCAGGCGGGAAAGGCGCTGCCGTTCGCGCCTGCGCAGGGTTGTCGACGGCTCAGTCGAGATCGGCGGCGCTGTGGCGCTCGGGCGCCTGCTCGGACTCATCGCCCCAGCTGCGGTTGACCTTGCGCCCGCGGATGACCGCCGGTCGCGCTGCAACCTCCTTGGCCCAGCGCTGCACGTGCTGGTACTCGTGCACCGAGAGGAATTCGCCGGCGCCATACAGCTCGCCCAGCACCAGCCCGCCGTACCAGGGCCAGATCGCCATGTCGGCGATGCTGTAGTCGGCACCGGCCACGTAGCGATGCTCCGCCAGCTGGCGATCGAGCACGTCGAGCTGGCGCTTGACCTCCATGGCGTAGCGGTTGATCGGGTATTCGTACTTCTCCGGCGCGTAGGCGTAGAAGTGGCCGAAACCGCCGCCGAGGAAGGGCGCCGAACCCATCTGCCAGAACAGCCAGTTCAGCGTCTCGGTGCGCGCGCGGACCTCGGTCGGCAGGAAGGCGCCGAATTTCTCGGCGAGGTAGACCAGGATCGAGCCGGACTCGAACACTCGCAGCGGTTCGCCGTCGACGCTGCGGTCCACCAGTGCGGGAATCTTCGAGTTCGGGTTGATCTCGACGAAGCCGCTACCGAACTGGTCGCCTTCGCCGATGTTGATCAGCCAGGCGTCGTACTCGGCGCCGCTGTGACCGAGGGCGAGCAGCTCCTCGAGCATGATGCCCACCTTCACCCCGTTGGGCGTGGCCAGCGAATACAGCTGCAGCGGGTGCTTGCCCACCGGCAGCGGCTTCTCCTCGCGCGCGCCGGCGGTTGGCGCATTGATATTGGCGAACTTGCCGCCGGAGGGGGCGTCGTGGGTCCAGACCTTGGGCGGTACGTAAGCGGTATCGGGCATGTCGATCTCCTCGAGCGGGACGGGGTGTGCAGGGCATGCTACGCGCTCGGCGGGCGCGGTCGAAATCGAGCCGGTCGATATTGGTCATCGATGGCTGAGGGTTTGTTCTGCGAGACGGAGTGGAAGCGTGGCTGGGTGACGATGGCCGTAGCATGGGTTGTCGTTATGGCGAAGCGGCACGCATTGCCATCTTGAAGGTTCAGCATGTCCGCAAATACGTCGTTCAGCAGTGTCGCCGTTACCGCAAGCTGTAGCGACTCCGCAGCCAGGGAAATGCTGCGGGATGGGCAATTCAGTATCAGCGCACTCGACGTATCGATCAGCGGTACTGCCAACAAGCGCTGCCGACGATCCGGCATGGAGCGCTCGCGTTAGACTCCTTCCTACTGTCCCTTCGACGCGGGGCCAACCCTGATACAGGACGTCACGATGCTTCTCGGCAAACGCGATCAGACCCGTATGGAACGGCAACTCTCCAGCTGCCTGACCCAGGCGTGCGAAGCGGGCAAGGCGGAAATCGTCGGCTTCAGCTGGCTCACCCATGAGGTCGATTACGCGCACTTCCCCGAGAGCCTGCAGGTCACCTGGGTATTCGCTACAGAGGCGCAGCGCGCTATGGCGATTGGTCAAGGTCAGGGCGCACGTATGCAGGTGCTCACCCGGGCGGCGCTCGCTGAGGCGGGTATCGACATGGATGCCCTGATCGCACCGGTGCGTTTCGACAGCGAGGAAGCCTGCAAGCGCAACGATGGCGGTGACTGGCAACGCCGCCTGGCCCGCAACGCCACGACACGGCACTGACCGTGGGCAAGGACGTCGAGAATCCGTGCATTTCCGTCTGCAAGCTCACGGACGAGGTGTGTACCAGCTGTGGTCGCACCAAGGACGAGATTCGCAAATGGAAACGCATGAAGCGCCCGGACAAGAAGGCGACAGTGGAGCGCGCGGCGCAGCGGTTGAAGGCACTGAAGAAGAAGAAAAAGAAAGGCTGAGCCCACAAGGGGCGCCACGCATGGGTGTCGCCTGTCGGCGCTGGATGGGGTGGCCGGCATGTCCATGCGTGATGCCGGTAGGCCGGAATCTGCTGAAAAGCCCGCTACAGGAATGAAAAAAGCCGCTGCCCTCTCACGGGGGCAGCGGCTTTTCGGTTACGGCATTAAAGCCTCAGCCGCGGGCGCCACGTACTCCGGCGCTGATCTCGCGGCACAGGCCAAGCACGCCTTCTACCGCAGCCTCCGGGCTCTTGGCCCCGGCGATCTGGTCGATCAGTGCCGAGCCGACCACCACACCCTCGGTGAGCCGGGCGATAGCCGCGGCCTGCTCCGGGGTGCGGATGCCGAAGCCGACGCATACCGGCAGGTCGGTATGGCGCTTCAGGCGCGCCACCGCTTCCTCGACGTGTTCCAGGGTGGCGGAACCGGCACCGGTCACGCCGGCCACCGAGACGTAGTAGACGAAGCCGGAGCTGCCGTTGAGCACCGTGGGCAGGCGCTGGTCGTCGGTGGTCGGGGTGGTCAGGCGGATGAAGTCGATGCCGGCGGCCTGGGCCGGGTCGCAGAGTTCGTCGTTATGCTCCGGCGGCAGGTCGACGACGATCAGGCCATCGACACCGGCCTCTTTCGCATCGCTGACGAAGCGCTCGACGCCATAGGCGAAGATCGGGTTGTAGTAGCCCATCAGCACCAGCGGCGTGCTCTGGTTGGTCTCGCGGAAGTCGCGGACCATCTGCAGCGTCTTCGGCAGGTTCTGCTTGCCGGCCAGGGCGCGGATGTTGGCCAGCTGGATCGCCGGGCCGTCGGCCATCGGGTCGGTGAACGGCATGCCCAGCTCGATGACATCGGCGCCGGCTTCCGGCAGGCCCTTGAGGATGGCGAGGGAGGTCGAATAGTCCGGATCGCCCGCCGTCACGAAGGTGACCAGCGCGGCGCGGTTTTCCTGCTTCAGCTGTGCGAAGCGGGCCTGCAAGCGGGAATTCACCGAGCTCATATGTGTTCTTCCTGTTCGTCGTAGTGGTGCATGACGGTTTGCATGTCCTTGTCGCCGCGGCCGGAGAGGTTGACCACCATCAGGTGCTCCCTGGGCAGCTTGGCCGCGCGCTTGAAGGCTTCGGCCAGCGCGTGGGCCGATTCCAGCGCGGGGATGATGCCTTCCAGGCGGCAACACAGATGGAACGCTGCCAAGGCTTCGTCATCGGTGCAGGGCACGTATTCGACGCGCTTGATCTCGTGCAACCAGGCGTGCTCCGGGCCGACGCCTGGGTAGTCGAGGCCGGCGGAAATCGAATGTGCGTCGGTGATCTGGCCGTCTTCGTCCTGCAGGAGGAAGGTGCGGTTGCCGTGCAGCACGCCCGGCGCCCCGCCGGCCATGCTGGCGGCGTGCTTGCCGGTGTCGATGCCGTGACCGGCCGCTTCGACGCCGACGATCTGCACGCCTTCGTCATCGAGGAAGGGGTGGAACAGGCCGATGGCGTTGGAGCCGCCGCCGATGCAGGCGACCAGCGAGTCGGGCAGGCGGCCCTCCTTCTGCATGATCTGCTCGCGAACCTCGTTGCCGATCACCGACTGGAAGTCGCGCACCATGGCCGGGTAGGGGTGCGGACCGGCGGCGGTGCCGATCAGGTAGAAGGTGTTGTGGACGTTGGTCACCCAGTCGCGCAGCGCCTCGTTCATCGCGTCCTTCAGCGTGCCGGTGCCGGCGGTGACCGGAATCACTTCGGCGCCCAGGAGCTTCATGCGGAAGACGTTGGCCTGCTGGCGCTCGATGTCGGTGGTGCCCATGTAGACCACGCACTGCATGCCGAAGCGGGCGGCCACGGTGGCGGTGGCCACGCCGTGCATGCCGGCGCCGGTCTCGGCGATGATGCGCTGCTTGCCCATGCGCTTGGCCAGCAGGATCTGGCCGATGCAGTTGTTGATCTTGTGCGCGCCGGTGTGGTTCAGGTCTTCGCGCTTGAGGTAGATCTTCGCGCCGCCGAAGTGCTCGGTCAGCCGCTCGGCGTAGTACAGCGGGCTGGCACGGCCGATGTAGTCACGCTGGAAGTAGGCCAGCTCCTCGAGAAAGGCCGGGTCGCTCTTGGCCTTTTCGTATTCGGCGGCCAGTTCGTTGATCAGCGGCATCAGGGTTTCGGCGACGAACTGGCCGCCGAAGCGGCCGAACAGCCCGCGGTTGTCCGGGCCGGTGCGGTATGAGGTCATGCGAGGCTCCTTGGAGGGTGCCGACACGCAGTCGGGGTGAGCGTAGGGTGGACAACGGTGCAGCCTTGTCCACGCGATCGATACGCCAGCGTGGAAAATCGCTTCGCGGTTTCCACCCTACGGCAATCATTGAGGGTGAGTTTACGGCTGCCGGCGCCGGGTTAAAAGCGATAAGATCGCCCGAACCTGTCAGGAAAACTCACATATATGGCCCGTGATCTTCCACCGCTCAATGCCCTGCGTGCCTTCGAGGCAGCTGCCCGCCTGGGTAGCGTAAGCGAAGCCGCACGCGAGCTGCACGTCACCCACGGGGCCATCAGCCGACAGTTGAAGCAGCTCGAAGAAGCCCTCGGTCTGGTCCTGTTCGCCAAGGAAGGGCGCGGCGTAAAACTCACCGATGCCGGCGTGCGTCTGCGTGACGCCGCCAGCGAGGCCTTCGAGCGCCTGCGCAGCACCTGCATCGAGCTGCAGCGACAGACCAGCGAGGCGCCGTTCGTGCTCGGTTGTCCCGGCAGCCTTTTGGCGCGCTGGTTCATTCCGCGGCTGGACCGGCTCAATCGCGACCTGCCGGAGCTGCGCCTGCAGCTATCGGCCAGCGAGGGCGAGCTGGACCCGCGCAAGCCGGGGCTGGATGCGACGCTGTGGTATGCCGAGCCGCCGTGGCCGGCGGACATGCAGGTGTTCGAACTCGCCGCCGAGCGCATCGGCCCGGTGCTCAGTCCCTACCACCCGCGTTGCGCCGAGTTGCGCGGCGCGGCGCCGGCGGCCCTGCTCGAGGAGACGCTGCTGCATACCGCTTCACGCCCGCAGGCCTGGCCGAACTGGGCGCGCCAGCAGGGCCTGGACCCTGCACGGCTGCGCCTGGGGCAAAGCTTCGAGCACCTGTACTTCCTTCTCGAGGCGGCGCTGGCCGGCCTTGGCGTGGCCATCGCGCCCCAGCAGCTGGTCGCCGACGATCTGCAGTCCGGCCGGTTGCTGGCGCCCTGGGGCTTCGTCGAGACCGATGCCCGGCTGGCGCTCTGGGTACCGGCGCGGCGCGCCGATCGACGCGCCGAGCGACTGGCCGATTGGTTGCGCCAGCAGCTGATCTGACAGGGCGATGCTGTAGGGAGCGGTGGCAGAGCGAGGCGTTTCAACTTCGCTTGGCGGCGGTGCAAAGCGGGGCGCGAGGTGCGTAGCGGTTCGTTTCGAAATACTTCGTAAAAAAATCCGGGGTGCGATCGGAACTTCCCGCCAACCTCCGTTGGAGGCGCGATTAGCGTTTCGCTTCAGGCGTACCGGGACGCCACTGGAGGGTTGAATCCCGAATTGCCGTGAACTCACAAACGCCGCAGGAAAACCAATTTTATGTGAGCGCCATCCTCTGGTGCTGACGTCCAATCAATGGCAGAGGAGAAGCACGATGAACAACAAACTTCACGCAATGCTCGGTGGTATCGCTCTCGCAACGGCTATGGCCGCCAGTGCTCCGGCTGTCGCAGATGACGGCGATTTCGACGTTTGGGATAAAGACGATACCGGCGTGGTCACCGTTGGCGAATGGGATACGGGTTTTGATAAGGATGGGCTGTTCAACCGCTGGGACAGCGACAAGGACGGGATGCTCTCCAGCGATGAATACGGCGAAGGACTCTTCAATTCCTATGACGCCGACGGTAGCGGCGACTGGAATGAGGATGAGTACAACACCTTCCGCGACGACGCTGGCGACCGAGGCTGGCTGGACGTCTGACGTATCCGTTCTGCAGCAGTGATGAAGCCGCCTTGCGCCACGGCGGCTTTGCCCATGATGCAGGCCGCTCGCCGAGCGGTGTCTGCTGAGCAGCGAACCCGGTTCGCTGCTCTACAAAACACCTATCGAAGGAGGGGTTTCCATGAAGACGCTTTCGAAAACGCTCATCGCAACCGCTACCGCGGCACTTGCTACTGCGTCGCTCGCAGCAGAGTCGGGTAACGATCCGCGTCCCTATCAGCAGCCGGATGGAACCTGGATCAGTATGAAAGGCACCGTGGAATCGGTGAAACCAGACTCGTTCATTCTCGACTACGGCACGGGCAGCATCATTGTCGAGATGGATGACTGGGATTGGTACGCCGAGGGTAGCGCGCTGAAGAAAGGCGACAAGGTCACGGTGTATGGCGACGTGGATGATGACCTGTTCGAGATCACCTCGATCGAGGCCAACAGTGTCTACGTCGAAGGCCTGAACAGCTTCTTCTTTGCCAGCGCCAACGATGAAGAAACGCTTTGGCGAACGGCAACCTTTGTGCCGTCAAGCGAAACCACGATTCAGGGCACCGTTCAGTCGGTCAAGGATCGAGAACTGACCCTCGATACGGGCGACGGCTCGCTGACCGTCAATACCCTCTCCATGTCCTATAACCCGTTGGACAAAGACGGTTTTCAGCAGATCGAGAAAGGTGACCGCATCAGTGTTACCGGGCGGATGGACGAAGCCTTCTTCGGCAATCGTGAATTCAATGCGCAATCCATAACAACCATTTCCGAGGACAGCAGGAAGCCGCAGAACAGCTGATTCGCTTCGCCGTCCGCGTCTCTTAATGGCCCCGCTTTCGCTGCGAAGCGGGGCTTTTTTGTGCCCGGAACCGTGGAAGCACCGTTACGCCGCAGCGTAGCCGACGAACGGCTACGCCATCTATCCGGCGCCACTAAATCGACATCATTAATGCCGATACAGTTCGGGAGCACCCACCGAGCAGCATTCCATTCGCCGTGGGCTGTCAGTAGTCGTTCAGGAGAACAGTGATGGTCTACAAGAAGCGTGTCGGACTTTTCCTATGTGCGCTGCTCGCGATCGGGGCAGAACCGCTTTCAGCCAAGCCCAACCCGGTAGCTGCCTCGCTGAAGGCGGGGCGGCCGTTCGTCGAGGGTGAATTGCTGGTGCAATTCAAGCCCGGCGCCTCGGAGACGGCGAAAAGTGCGGCGCTGAGCAGGCAGGGTGCAAAGGCCATGCAGAAGCTGCTGGCCAAGGCTGCACGTAAGGACGCCAAGGGTGATCTGGTGCAGGCACAGCTGGGCAAGGGCAAGAAGCTCGATGCCGCGTTGCTGGCCCGCCTGGCTGCCGACCCGGCCGTGGAGTTTGCCGAGCCCAACTGGATCTACCGCCCCCAACTGGCCAATCCCAACGACCCTGGGCTCACTAGCCTGTGGGGCATGCAAGGCGCGACCACATCGCCAGCCGCGCCTTACGGCAGTGGTGCGCTGGCTGCCTGGAACGCAGGCGTGGCGTGCTCCAGCCGCATTCACGTAGGGATCATCGACGAGGGCGTGATGACCACCCATGGTGATCTGCGCAGCAACATCTGGATCAACCCGGGCGAGGGCAGCCGCGCCGATCGCAAGGACAACGACCGCAACGGCTTCGTCGACGACATCCACGGTTGGGATTTCAACGCCAATAACGCCAGCGTCTACGACGGCGCGGCAGACGACCATGGCACCCATGTCGCCGGTACGGTCGCTGCGGTTGCCAATAACGGCGCCGGGGTATTCGGCGTCTGCCCGAGCGCGAAGCTCATCACGGCGAAGTTTCTCGGCGCCAACGGTGGCACCACGGCCGGTGCGGTAAAGGCCATCAATTACCTGACGCAGCTGAAGCTGGCGAAAAGGATCAATCTGGTAGCGACCAACAATTCCTGGGGTGGCGGTGGCTATTCGCAGGCCCTGTATGACGCCATTCGTGCTGCCGGTAACGCCAATATTCTGTTCATTGCCGCGGCGGGAAACAGCGGGCTGGACATCGACATGACGCCAAGCTATCCGGCGAGCTACCAGTTGCCGAACGTCATTGCCGTGGCTGCGACCGGCCAGAACGGCCAGCGCGCCAGTTTCTCGAACTACGGTGTGAAGAGCGTGCATATCGCCGCGCCGGGTGTGAACGTCGTCTCGACTGTACCCACTGCCAAGGGTGCAGCCGGTTATGCCTACATGAGTGGCACCTCGATGGCGGCTCCCCATGTAACGGGTGCGGCAGCGCTGTACGTCTCGCTCAACCCCTGTGCCACCGCGGCGCAGACCCGTGAGGCGCTGCTGCGCCTGGCGGTGCAGGACCCGCAGCTGACCGGTGTGGTGCAGCTCAACCGCCGTCTGGATGCCTCGAAGATTCGCCGTGAGCTGGCATGCACGACACCCTGACCTGCACTCACGTGGCCCAGGCGCGTCGCCGACAGCGTCGGTTCGCTCGCGCAGCCAGCGCTCAGCTGGCCAGGGCGGTCTGCGAGGCGGCCTCTGTGGCGGCGACCTTTTCCTCGGCGTAGCCGCGCGGATTGCGGCTCTGCCAGCGCCAGGCATCGGCGAGCATGCTGGTCAGGTCCTTTTCGGCGCGCCAGCCGAGTTCCAGTTCGGCCTTGCTTGGGTCCGACCAGCACTGGGCGATGTCGCCGCGGCGGCGCGGCTTGATCACGTGGGGCAACGGTCGGCCGGTGACTGCCTCGAAGGCGGTGATCATCTCGCGCACCGAATGGCCCTTGCCGGTGCCGAGGTTCCACGTGGAAACACCGTGAACCAGTTGCAGGCGCTCCAGCGCCTTGAGATGACCCCGGGCCAGGTCGACCACATGGATGTAGTCGCGGATGCCGGTGCCGTCCGGCGTCGGGTAGTCGTCGCCGTAGACGCTGAGCTGCTTACGCCGGCCCACCGCCACCTGCAGCATGTACGGCAGCAGGTTGTTCGGCACGCCGTTGGGATCCTCGCCGATCAGCCCGGACTCGTGGGCGCCGATCGGGTTGAAGTAGCGCAGCAGACCGATGGACCAGCGCGGGTCGGAATCGGCCAGGCCCTTGAGCACGTTCTCGGCCATCAGCTTGGACTGGCCATAGGGATTGGTCGGCACGCCGGTGGGGCGGTCCTCGGTGATCGGCATCAACGGCGACTCGCCGTAGACAGTCGCCGATGAGCTGAACACCAGCTTGAAAATGCCCGCTTCGGCCATCGCCTGGCACAGCGCGATGCTGCCGCCGACATTGGTCTCGTAGTAGGAAAGCGGCTCGCGCACGCTTTCGCCAACGGCCTTGAGGCCGGCAAAGTGCATCACCGCAGTGATCGGGTAGGCAGCGAACAGCGCCTTGAGCAGCGCGCGGTTGCGCACATCGCCTTTGACGAACTGCAGTGGGCGGCCGGCCAGTTGCTCGACACGGTCCAAGGCCAGCTGCGAGCTGTTGCACAGGTTGTCCAGCACCAGTACCTCATGCCCCGCCTGCAGCAGTTCGAGTGCTGCGTGCGAGCCGATGTAGCCGGCCCCTCCTGTCACCAGAATCATCTGTATACCTCCGCGGTTCGCTGTCTTTTGGACACGCTCGGGACGCTGCAGCGGGGCCGTAGGCGGCGCTGCATGAGTCTCCGTGATTGGGTTCGGCGAAACGGAACGGGAGGGGCGACGACGGGCTGCGCGCCGGTTCCGGTGCCGGATCTGTTCGGGCGTCCTGCTGATACGGACGGAGCAAGGTGCGGGCGAGTTCAATTCACCCGCCAGCCGGCCGACGGCCTGCACATCGGATGACTGGCGGGAACCCGGGGCGAGGAAAGCCGTCCATTGCCGGCGGATGACGCGGCCTGCAGGATCCTGCGCGGCCGTCGGGCATCGCGAGATGAATCGCCTTACGCAGGGCAGCGCTGGCTTTGCAGTGACGGGTGATCGGGCAGCGGAGGCCTGGGCGCCGCCACCGAAAAGAGGTGCTCCAGATGAGCTGGGCCGGCCCGTTCCAGTACGACATCGGTAAATCCCGCAACGCGCAGCAGGCGCCGGCCGAAGTGGTCTTCGACGATCAGATCCCGACCCTGCTGTGTCTGTCGCATCTGCGCTGGAGCTTCGTCTACCAGCGCCCGCAGCACCTGATGTCGCGCTTCGCCCGCGACTACAACGTGCTCTTCCATGAAGAACCGATTCCCACCGAGGACGCCGCGCCCTGGCTGGAAGTGCGTCCCGAGGAGAATGGCGTGCAGGTGCTGATTCCGCGCCTGCCGGCCGGCTGCGAAGGCGATGCGGCGAACCGCGCGCAACGCAAGCTGCTGGACGATTACCTGGAGAAGCTTGGCGTCGGCGAGCTGATGCTCTGGTACTACACGCCGATGAGCCTGGCCTTCTCCGAGCATCTGGCGCCGAGCCTGATCGTCTATGACTGCATGGACGAACTCTCGGCATTTCGCGGCGCGCCGCCGCAGCTGATCGAGCGCGAAGTGGAGCTGATGTGCCGCGCCACCCTGGTCTTCACCGGCGGCTACAGCCTCTACGAGGCCAAGCGCCAGCGCCACGACAATGCCCACCCGTTCCCCAGCAGCGTGGATGTCGAACACTTCGCCGCCGCGCGCCGGCCGCAGCATGACCCGGAGGATCAGGCGGAAATCCCCCATCCGCGTCTGGGCTTCTACGGCGTGATCGACGAGCGCCTGGACCTCGAGCTGATCGAGCAGGTCGCACGGATGAAGCCGGAGTGGCAGATCGTGCTGGTCGGCCCGGTGGTCAAGATCGACCCGGCCGAGTTGCCGCAGCGCGACAACATCCACTACCTGGGCGGCAAGACCTACGACGAGCTGCCGCAATACCTGTCTGGCTGGGACGTGGCGATCATGCCGTTCGCGCTGAACGAATCGACCCGCTTCATCAGCCCGACCAAGACCCCCGAATACCTCGCCGGTGGCTGTCCGGTGGTGTCCACGCCGATCACCGATGTGCTGCGCACCTATGGTGACACCGGCATCGTGCGCATCGCCGACAGCGCCGAGGCGTTCGTCGCTGCCAGCGAAGCCGCGCTGGCCGATGCCGAAGACCGTGACGCGCTGCTGGCCAAGGCCGACGAGATCCTCGGCGACATGTCCTGGGATCACACCTGGAGCCTGATGAAGGAGAAGATGCAATGCGCGATATGAGCCCGCAGGACAGCAACCCGGAACGTCTCGGCGGTGGCGCGGGCGACCAGCCACAGGCGCGCAGGCGTGGCTTCGATTACCTGATCGTCGGCGCCGGTTTCGCCGGCAGCGTGCTCGCCGAACGCCTTGCCGCGGGGCTGAACAAGCGCGTGCTGGTGGTCGACCGGCGCCCACACATCGCCGGCAATGCCTACGATTACCACGACGAATCCGGCGTGCTGATCCACCGCTACGGCCCGCACATCTTCCACACCAATGCCCAGCGCATCGTCGATTACCTCTCCCGGTTCACCGAGTGGCGCCCCTACGAGCACCGCGTGCTGGCGCAGGTGGATGGCCAGCAAGTGCCGATCCCGATCAACATGACCACGCTGAACCGGCTCTACGGTCTGAACATGACCACCGAACAGGAAGCGGCCGACTTTCTCGCCAGCCGCGCCGAACCGGTGAAGAACATCCAGACCAGCGAGGATGTGGTGATCAACGGCATCGGCCGCGAGCTGTACCAGAAGTTCTTCCGCGGCTACACCCGCAAGCAGTGGGGGCTGGACCCGTCGCAGCTGGACAAGTCGGTGACCTCGCGCATCCCCACGCGCACCAACATCGACGACCGCTACTTCACCGACAGCTTCCAGCAGATGCCCAGGCATGGCTACACGAAGATGTTCGAGAAGATGCTGGCGCACCCCAACATCAAGGTCATGCTCAACACCGACTACCGGGAGATCCGCGACGAGGTGCAGCATGATCATTTGATCTTCTGCGGGCCGATCGACGAGTACTTCGATTACCGCTTCGGCAAGCTGCCGTACCGCTCGCTGAAGTTCGAGCACAAGCAGCTCGAGCAGGAGCAGTTCCAGGCGGTGGGCACGGTCAACTACCCGAGCGAAGACGTGCCCTACACGCGCATCAGCGAGTACAAGCACCTCACCGGACAGGTCCACCCGAAGACCAGCATCACCTACGAATACCCCGCGGCCGAGGGCGATCCCTACTACCCGATCCCGCGGCCAGAGAACGCCGAGTTGTACAAGCGCTACCAGCAGCTGGCGGACGAGACGCCCGGCGTGACCTTCGTCGGCCGCCTGGGCACCTACAAGTACTACAACATGGATCAGGTGGTGGGGCAGGCGCTGGCGCTGTACAAGCGCATCGAGGAAGCCGAGCTGGCAACGCAGCCGCAAGCGGTGCCCGAGCAACTCGGCTGAAGCGCAGCGGTCGTTATGCCTGAGGCTCGCCGGACGACGGCGAGGCCTCGGCCGCCCTGGCGGCCATCGAGTCATCCATGAGGTCAGCGATGCACCACCCCAGTCTGTTCAAGAGCTTTTTCCTTGGCGGTTTCGAATGTTCCAACCACCGGCGCAGCGACGGCCGCCGTCTCGATCTGCTTGCCGCGACCGGCCACGACCGCTGGGCCGCGCACGACTACGCCGAGCTGCACCGGCATGGCCTGCACAGCGTGCGCGACGGCCTGCGCTGGCACCTGATCGAGCGCACGCCGGGGCAGTACAACTGGTCGAGCTTCCTGCCGATGCTTGAGGCCGCGCAGCGCCAGGGCACCCAGGTGATCTGGGACCTCTGTCATTACGGCTGGCCGGACGACATCGACATCTGGCGGCCGCAGTTCGTCGAGCGCTTCGCCCGTTACGCCGCGGCGGTGGCGCAACTGATCAGGGACGAGACCGGTGAGGTGCCGTTCTATGCACCGCTCAACGAGATTTCCTTCTGGGCCTGGGCCGGCGGCGACGAGGCCTACTTCAATCCCATGGCCCGCGGCCGCGGCTTCGAGCTCAAGCACCAGCTGGTGCGCGCCACCATCGCCGCGATGCAGGCGATCCGCGCGGTCGAACCGCGGGCGCGTTTCGTCCAGGTCGACCCGGCCATCCATGTGATCGCCGGCAACGACCGGCCCGGCCCGCAGCGCGATGCCGAGCGTTTCCGCCAGTCGCAGTTCGAGGCCTGGGACATGCTCTGCGGCGAGCAATGGCCGGGGCTCGGCGGCGCGCCGGAGTACCTCGACATCATTGGCGTCAACTACTACTCGGACAACCAGTGGTACCACGGCGATGGCCGCACCATCGAGCGCGACAACCCGGATTACCGGCCCTTCAAGGGCATCCTGCGCGAGATCCACCAGCGCTACCAACGCCCACTGCTGATCGCCGAGACCGGCGCCGAGGGCGACCTGCGCGGCGACTGGCTGCGTTACGTCAGCGAGCAGGCCGGCCTGGCGATGCAGACAGGGGTGCCGGTGGAAGGCATCTGCCTGTATCCGGTGCTGGACTATCCCGGCTGGGCGGACGAGCGGCATTGTCCGGTTGGTCTGCTCGGTTTTCCCGACGAGCACGGCAAGCGCTGCGTGCACGAGGGCCTGGCCGACGAGCTGCGGCTGCAGCAGATGCGGTTCAGCCAGTCCAGCCCGGCCCCGCAATTCGCCGAAGCCACGCCGTGAACCAGGCGGCCGCCGTGCCTCGGGCCAAGCCGGGCGAGCTGCCGCTACCCAGCCGCCCGGTTGCTTTCCTCTGGCACTACATCTGTGCGCGGCCCTGGCATTTCGGCGGGCTGCTGGCGCTGATCATCGGCGCAGCCAGCTGCGCGGTGGCGGTGCAGTACGGCATGAAGCTGCTGGTCGACGCCATGGCGCAGGGCACGGCGGACCGCGCGTCGGCCAACGTCTGGTGGCCGTTGGGGCTGTTCATCGGCCTGATCGTCACCGAGAACCTGTTCTGGCGCCTCGGCGGTTGGCTGGGTTGTCGCACCGTGGTGGCCAGCGTGGTGGACATCCGCGTCGACCTGTTCAAGCACCTGACCGGCCACCCGATGCGCTATTTCACCGAGCATTTCGCCGGTTCGCTGGGCAATCGCATCTCCGCCCTCGGGGCCGCGGCCGGTTCGATCTATGGCGGGCTGGCGTGGAAGATCGTACCGCCGATCGTCGACTTTCTCGGCGCCGTGGTGGTGCTGTTCACCGTCGGCTGGCAGATGGCGCTGGCGCTGATCGTCTTCGTCGCCATTGTCGCCGCGCTGATCACCGGCTTCGGTATCCGCGGCCGCGCCAAGCATCAGCGTTTCGCCGCGCAATCGGCGCGGGTCGGCGGCGAGCTGGTGGACGCGGTCTCCAACGTCTGGACGATCAAGGCCTTTTCCGCCCGCGACCGCGAGGCCGAACGCCTGGCCCATGAGATCGGCTACGAGGCCCGTGCCCAGCGACGCAGCTGGATGTACCTGGAAAAGGCCCGTGTGATGCACGACATCTGCCTGTCGGTGATGGCCGGCGGCATGCTGATCTGGGCGATCCAGCTGTGGATCGGCGGTTCGGTCACCGCCGGTGACGTGGTGCTGGTCAGCGCGTTGACCTTTCGTATCCTGCACGGCTCGCGTGACCTGGCGCTGGCTTTGGTGGACGCCACCCAGCAGCTCGGCGCCATCGACGACACCCTGCGCATCATCGTCCAGCCCCATGGCCTGGAAGACCCGGACAACCAGCTGCTGCTGGCCGAGGGCGATATCACCTTCGACGGCGTCTGCTTCAGCTACCCCGACCGTGGTGCGGTGTTCGACCACCTCGATCTGCACATTCCGGCCGGGCAGAAGGTTGGCGTGGTGGGCTCGTCCGGAGCCGGCAAGTCGACCCTGATCAACCTGATCCAGCGCCTCGATGATGTGCGTGACGGGCGCATCCTGATCGATGGTCAGGACATCCGCAGCGTCAGCCAGGACAGCCTGCGCGAGAAGATCGCCGTGGTCCCGCAGGAAACCGCGCTGTTCAACCGCAGCATCCGCGAGAACATCCGCTACGGCCGCCCGGATGCCAGCGATGAGGAGGTGATCCAGGCCGCGCGCAGCGCCTTCTGCGACGCCTTCATTCGCGAGCTGCCGCAGGGCTATGACACCCTGGTCGGCGAGCGCGGCGTGATGCTTTCCGGCGGCCAGCGCCAGCGGTTGGGCATCGCCCGGGCGTTCCTCAAGGATGCGCCGATCCTGATTCTCGACGAGGCCACCTCGGCGCTCGACACCCATTCCGAAGCGGAGATCCAGGCGGCGCTGAACAACCTGGTGCATAACCGCACCGTGGTCGCGGTGGCGCATCGGCTGTCGACCCTGGCGAGCTTCGACCGGATCATCGTGCTGCGTAACGGCCGCATCGTCGAAGACGGCGCGCCGCAGGAACTGCGCCGCCAGGGCGGTGAGTTCGACAGCCTGTGGCGCATGCAGGCTGAGGGCTTCACCCAGCAACCCGATGTGGTGCCATGAAGCGTGTCGTGGTGAATTCCAGCAGCCTGCGTGCGCTCGGCTATGACCCCGAGCAGCAGGTGCTGGAGGTGGAATTCAGCAGCGGTGCGCTCTATCGCTACGAAGCGGTCCCGCCCGAGGCGGTGCAGGCCTTGCTCGAAGCCGACTCGCTGGGGCGGCATTTCAACCAGGTATTCAAGCCGCAGCATTACCGCTATCGGCGCGTGGAGTGAGCGTGCTGGGAACCGCGCGGATAAGCTGCGCGTTATCCACCGTACGTAGGCCTGCACCCCGTAGGCCGGGCGGCGCGCGGTGGATGTAAAAAGCGACATCCACCCTACGGAGCACAACGTGGATGCGCAGGGTGGAAAACTGCGCGGCATTTTTCACCGGGGCGATTCGCCGCCCGCCATCGACGGATGGACCGCTGCGCTGAACTTCCGGGCCGCTCTGCGGGCCTCAATCAGGCAGGACGCGTCATTCCCGAGCGGAGGCTCTTCAGACCAGAAGGGGACATCATGTCGGATCATCACACGTACAAGAAGGTTGAAATCGTCGGCTCCTCGCGTAACAGCGTCGATGAGGCGATCCAGAACGGTATCGCTGAGGCGTCCAAGTCTCTGCAGAACGTCGAGTGGTTCGAGGTCGGTGAAATCCGCGGCCATGTCGAGAACGGCAAGGTCGGGCATTTCCAGGTCACCATGAAGGTCGGCTTCCGCCTCGAGAACAGCTGATCGCCACGCGCGGTCGCCGTTCAGTCGGCGACGGCGCGGCTGCGCTCATAGCGGCGCAGCAGCGGCTGGGTGCTGAGCCCGTGCAGCACGATGCTCAGCGCTACCACCGATAGCACCAGGCTGATAATGGTCTGCGCTTCGTCCGGCAGCAGGCCGTGGGTCACTGCGTAGCTCAGGTAGTAGAGGCTGCCGATGCCACGAATGCCGAACCAGCCGGCGGTCAGGCACTGGGCGCGGTCGAGGTAGCGCCGCGGCATCAGCAGCATCACGCTCAGCGGCCGAATCAGCAGGAATAGCGCCAGGCCGAGCGGAACCGCACGCCAGTCCCAGTGCACCGAGACCAGCACCCCGAGCATGGTCACCAGCAACACTTCCAGGCTGCGTTCCAGTTGCCCACCGAACGCCAGCACATCACCCATCAACACGCCCGCGGCGACCTTTGGCTGGCCCAGCTGGCGATCGTCCAGCGACAGCGCTCGAGGCGCAAGGCCGCCTTCGGCGAGGTGCGGGACGGCGTCGTTGATCAGCTCCTCGGATGGCGTCTCGGAGCGCCCGGCGGCAGCGATTTCCGCGTGACGCAGGCCGAGACCGGCGGCGAACACCGCGAGAAAGCCCCAGGCACCAGCCAGCTCGGCACCGACGTAGGCCAGCGCGATCAGCGCCAGGGCCAGCGAGTCGTTGGGCGACATCGCCGTATCGGTGTGGCGTGCCCGCAGATAGATGGCCACGCGGCCGACCAGTTTGCCGAGCAGAAAGCCGATCAGCAGTCCCGCCGGTACCGCCCACAGCAGCCGGTGCAGCGCCCACTCGCTGACCCAGTCGGCCTCCAGCTGGCCCTGGGCGATGAGCATCAGGCCGAATACCACGAAGGGAAACGCGGTGCCGTCGTTGAAGCCGGCCTCGCCGGACAGGCCGTAGCGCAGGCGGTCGCTGTCGCGGGCATCGTTGACCTGCACCAGGCTCGCCAGCACCGGATCGGTGGGCGCCAGGATCGCCCCGATCAGCACCGCGACACCCCAGCTCAGGCCGAACAGGTAGTGGCAGAGCAGGGTGACGCCGCCGATGCAGGCGAGCATCACCGGCCCGGCCAGTACATAGGCGCTCTTCCAGGCCGGATGCCGTAGCGGCATGCGCAGCTTGAGGCCGCTGACGAACAGCGACACCAGCACCGCGACTTCGGTGAGGTGTTCCATCCAGCCGGCGATATGCAGGAATTCCATCTCCCACAGGCCGATGCCGAGCTGGCCGATGAGCACGCCGAAACCGAGGTAGATCAGGGACGTGGTGATTGGCAGCCAGCGCAGGAAGGCCGAGGCGAGGGCGAGGATCAGCAGCAGGACGCCGAGTACGGCCATCCATTCGAGAAAATTCATGCATGTTCCGATGGCGGGGCGCGGTGTTGCGCCCAGGGGGTGTATGCCATTGGAACGGTGGCCGGCGGCAGGGTTCGCCGGCAGTGCCGCGTGAGGCCGCCGCCGGTCAGGGCAGCGGCCGGCTTGCTACTGGCGCAGCTCGGCGACGATCTCGAAGGCGCGATGGCGGTCGGCGGTTTCGTAGAGGTCGCAGGTAAAGATCAGCTCGTCGGCCTGGGTCTGCTCGAGCAGCACGTCGAGGCGCGCACGAACCTTCTCCGGGCCGCCAATCAGCGCCAGGCCGAGGAAGTCGCCGACGGCCTGCTGCTCATGCGGCAGCCACAGGCCCTGCATGCTCTGCACCGGCGGGCGCAGCACCAGGCTCTGGCCGCGGATCAGCGAGAGAATGCGCTGGTAGACGCTGGTCACCAGGTACTCGGCGTGCTCGTCGCTGTCGGCGGCGATCAGCGGCACGCCGAGCATCACGTAGGGCTTGTCGAGCACCGCCGAGGGCTTGAAGTTGTCGCGGTAGAGCTTGATCGCCTGGTGCATGTAGCGCGGCGCGAAGTGCGAGGCGAAGGCGTACGGCAGGCCCTTGGCCGCGGCCAGCTGGGCGCTGAACAGGCTGGAGCCGAGCAGCCAGATCGGTATGTTGCTGTTCACTCCCGGCATGGCGATGACGCGCTGATTGGGCTGGCGCGGACCGAGCAGCAGCTCCAGCTCCTCGACGTCCTGCGGGAAGTCGTCGGCGCTGCCCATACGGTCGCGGCGCAGCGCGTGGGCGGTGAACTGATCGGCACCGGGGGCGCGACCGAGCCCGAGGTCGATGCGGCCCGGGTAGAGCGCTTCCAGCGTGCCGAACTGCTCGGCGATCACCAGCGGCGCGTGGTTCGGCAGCATCACCCCGCCGGCGCCGAGGCGGATGCGCGTGGTGTTGGCGGCCAGGTAGCCGAGCAGCACCGCGGTGGCGGCGCTGGCGATGCCGTCCATGTTGTGGTGTTCGGCCACCCAGAAGCGCTGGAAGTCGAGCCCCTCGACGTGACGCGCCAAGGCCAGGGCGTTGTGCAGCGCCTGAGCCGGCGTGCCGTCGTCGCGGATCGGCGCCAGGTCGAGCGCGGAAAAGCGGGTGTTTGCAATGCGGGACATCGTTTACCTCATGACGTAAGGCGGTCGGGTGCGAGCGGGCTCAGTGGCAATGCTCGGCCTCGGCCTCGACCAGCACGTTGCGCTGTTCGTCGCGCAACCAGCCTTGCGGGGTGAAACCCAGCGAGCGAGCCTGGAACAGGTAGCGCTGGCCGGGTTGGAAGTCGTCGTAGCGGATCACCAGGGTGCAGCGAATGGTGTGGGTTTCGCCGAACAGGCCGAAGTCGCCCCCTGTCACTTCGAATTCGTAGCGCGCCTCGAGTTCATGGGCGCCCGGCGGGACCTGGAAATAGCGACCATCGGCGGTGCGTTTGCCGTCCAGCTGGTCGGACATGAAGATGTCGCTGGGCTGTGCGGTCATGTCGACCCAGGCCATGTTCGGGTCGGGTTGCGGCAATGGCCCGGCGCAGCCGGCCAGGGCGAGAAGGGCGGGCAGGACGAGGGGGAGTGCGCGACGCATGGCTGAATCCTCGGCGGAATGGCGGGGTGAGACGCACTGCGCCTCACCGATGCCGTCGAGGGTGCGCCAGATGACGGCGCATTTCAACGCGGACTCAGCGGCCGGCGAGGTCGCCGCAGCCCTTTTCCTCGGCGCGGGCCAGCACGTACTGGTGCTGGTCGTAGAGCTTGGCCCAGGGCCGGAAGCCATAGCCGCCGGCCACCAGGCGATAGCGTGCGCCGGCGGTGAACTTGTCGTATTCCAGGGTCAGCTTGCAGTCGCGCGGCAGCGGGTTGCTGCCGGGGCCGACATTGGCGCCATTGACCTCGAAGCGGTAGCGCATCTCCAGCTTGCGGCTGCCAGGCTGGACCTGGAAATAGCGGTCGTCTTCCAGTGTCTTGCCATCCACGGCCACCGCCTGCAGCTGGGTTTCGCCGTTCGGGTTGAGCTCGATCCAGGCCTGCTCGGGATCGGGCTTGGGCATCCACATGGAGCAGCCGGCCAGGCTGGCGAGCAGGGTGACGAGAAGGAAACCGCGCATGTACAAGGCTCCAGCCGGTGATCATGGGCCGGCAAGGGTTCGATTGAGGACGTCATGGCTGCCGCAGGTTGCAATCGGCAGCACGGCCTTTGTAGGGTGCGCTACGCACGCCGGCGCCAGCCCGACCACCGAGCGGTACACCCGATGCCCAAGCCCAACGCCGCCTCCATCGACAGCCGCAGCCTGCGCTGGGTTCCGCTGCTGCTTGCCGTCTGTCTGAATGGTTGCAGTTATTACGGCCAGCTCGCGGTCGGCCAGCTGGAGCTGCTGCGCCAGCGCGAACCCATCGAGGCGCTGATCGCCGATCAATCGCGCGATGCGCCGTTGCGCCAACGGCTGGGCGAGGTTTTGCAGGCGCGTCGCTTCGCCAGTCAGGCGCTGGCGCTTCCGGACAACGACAGCTATCGGCTCTACGCGGAACTCGGCCGACCTTATGTGGTGTGGAATCTGTTCGCCACCGAGGAGTTTTCGGTCAAGCCGCTGGAGCACTGTTTTCCCATCGCCGGCTGCGTCGCCTATCGCGGCTATTTCCGCCAGGGTGCCGCCCGCGGCGAGGCAGCGCGGCTACAGCTGAGGGGGCTGGATACCCATGTGGCGGGTGTCGAAGCCTATTCCACGCTGGGCTGGTTCGCCGATCCGCTGCTCAGCTCGATGCTGCGACGCAACGACGAGCAGCTGGCGGCGCTGATCTTCCACGAGCTGGCCCATCAGCAGCTCTATCTTCCCGGCGACACCGCCTTCAACGAGTCCTACGCCACCTTTGTCGAGCGCGAGGGCCTGCGCCAGTGGCGTGCCAGCCGCGGGCTGCCGCAGCGGGATGAACAGGCGCGGGTGCGCTATCGACAACTGGTTGAGCTGCTACTCGAGACTCGCCAGCGCCTCGACCGGCTGTATGCCTCGGGTCGCTCGCCAGGCGAGATGCGCGCGCTGAAGCAGGCCGAGTTCGCGACGCTGCGTCAGCGCTATCGACATCTGCGCGACAGCCAGTGGAACGGCGATAGGCGCTTCGATCGCTGGTTCGCCCAGCCGCTGAACAACGCCACGCTCTTGCCGTTCGGCCTGTATGACCGCTGGGTGCCGAGCTTTGCCGCGTTGTTCGAGCGGTGCGAGCGGGACTGGGCGCGCTTTCACCAGGCGGTCGCGGCGCTCACGGAACTGCCTGCCGACGAGCGGGAAGCCAAACTTTCAAAACTGGCCGACTGAACAAGCGAAACGGCGCGGCCTGTTGCCGCGGGCGTTACGCGCCGTCATGGCTCTTGCGTCGAAAATCCCCGATCTACCGTTCATCGGCAGCGATACGCCTGTCCGCTGAACGGTGCGAATCGTTTTTCGAACCCTCCGGTCCTCTTTACTAGGTCGCCGATTTCATACGGCGGCGATCCCTCATGCCTGATACCCACGCATAACAACGGAGGCTCCATGGAGACCATTTCCGGAATTTTTGACAACAAAGGCACGCCACTGGAGAAGCAGAAGTTCACCTGGAAGGAAATGGCCGGCAAGCCGATCAGCAAGCTCGACGACGATGCCTTTACTCGTGTCCGCATCATCCTCATGAACGGCGTCGAGACCGATGCCCTGCGCCTCAAGCACGGCATCGCGCGCTTCAACAAGGAGCTGCGCCTGCCACTGGCCGAAATCCGCCGCGTCGAGCAGCACCAGGCGACCATGGTCAACTGGCTGATCGGCGCCGACCACTCGCCGCTGGAGACCACCGTCGCCTACGAACAGGTGGCGATCGAGGTGACCGCCGCAGTGGCACAGAACGAGCCCGATCCCTACCAGGCGCAGACCTATCGCTTCGGCCTGCTGGAAGACTTCGACCACCTGTACCGCTACGCGGCGATGCTCGATCGCCTCGAGGGCAAGGACGCCAACAACATCCTGCAGGGCTATACCGACCTCGTTCCCGGCCGCCCGACTTCCGAGCATCACCGCCATCCGGAAAACGACATCCGCGACAACTACGAGAAGGACAGCGCCGCGCTGATCACCAAGATCCACGCGGCGTTGATCACCGGCGCGGAATACCAGACCCACGACTACTACCAGAACATCGGCCCGCTGTTCGCCGATCCGCTGGCGCGCCAGCTGTACGCCGAGATCGCCTCGGTGGAAGAGCAGCACGTAACCCAGTACGGCTCGTTGTCGGACCCCAGCGAGAGCCACATCGAGAAGTGGCTGGTGCACGAGGCGATGGAGGTCTACATGTACGCCAGCTGCGCCGAGCAGGAGAGCAACCCGCGCATCAAGGCGATGTGGGAGCGTTTCCTCGACTACGAGCTGGGCCACCTCAACGTCGCCTGCGAGTGGTTCAAGAAGATCGAGGGCCGCGATCCGGCGGAAATCCTCGCCGGCCCGCTGCCGAAGATGGTCGAGTTCAAGAGCCAGCGCGATTTCGTGCGCCAGGTGCTGGCCGCCGAGGTCAACCTGCGCACCGCCGGCCCGGCCTACGTGGACAAGGCCAAAGAGCCGCAATCGTCGCTGGATTACCGCAACCATCTCGCCTCGCAAGGGCTCGCCTCGGACATCGTCTCGGCGGGTTACCAGTGGGCACCGGGTGGTGAACTGATGCGCAAGGCTTCCTGAGGAGACTGACATGGCTACTGCAGCGAAAGTGGGTACCAATTACACCGGCGTGCAGATGTCCCCGAAGGACACCAAGCGCCTGCTCGAAGCGGTCAATGAGATTCACCCCGACGTGCCGGGTGATGAGCGCGGCATGCTCGTCGAACGCACCGAGCGTGCGGCCGAGGCCGACCGAATCGGTTCGGTGCCGGTGCCGGGTTCGGCCAAGGGCATGCTCAAGACCGGCTTCGACATGATGAAAGGCAAAAGCCCCGAGGTGTTCATCGACAAGCTCGGCGAGCGCCTGGCCTTCGAGCGCAACGGCGTACGCCTGTACGAGGCGATGATTGCCAAGGCCAAGGCGCTGGAAACGCCCGATGCCGGGCTGATCGACACGCTCAAGCACATTCGCGACGAAGAGCACGAGCACATGATGCTGGTGCACCAGGCGATCGAGTCACTCGGCGCCGACCCGACGGCGCAGACCCCTTGTGCCGATGTGGTGGGGGCGATGGCGCTGGGGATCGTCAACGTGCTGACCGACCCGCGGACCAACGTCCCGCAGTGTCTGAATGCGTTGCTTACCGCGGAGCTGGCTGACAACGCGGCCTGGGAGCTGCTGATCGAGCTGGCACAGGCGGCTGGGCATCCGAACATCGCCGACAGCTTCGTCAAGGCGAAGACCCAGGAAGATGATCATCTGGTGAAGATCAAGACGCTGATGCGGCGGGATTTGATCATGCAGACCAAGTAGTAGCGTGTGAGTGGGACGCTTTGGCGCACACCATCGAAAGGGGTGTGCGTCTTTTTTTTGGGCGCGGAAAGGTGCTGCGGAGTTAGGGGCATTATCGGCTTTTTGTAGTGGCCTATTTCCGAGCTGCTTGGGAGCTTGGTTTCGCCCTGCTGGGCGACTCACTTTTTTCAGTCGCGAAAAAAGTAAGCAAAAACGCTTTGCCCCTGCCATCCGGGTCTCGCTGCGCTCGACCTTCCTCGTTCCATCGTCGCTCCGGGGGCCGGCGTACAAGGGCCATCCATGGCCCTTGTACGCCTCTCGCGGCATCCATGCCGCTCGCTCCCCTCCGCAACGATTCCACTCGGCCTCCTGAAAGGGGCGAATGGAGTCGCCTGATAACTTGTGCGTAAGAACCCAAGCAAAGCGGTTGATCCTGTCCACTCTGCTAGGCGCGCTGTAGCGGTTTGGGGGCTATCAGCGCCCGCTTAAAATCCGAAGGCAAAAGCGATCCGGCTGTTCTGCTCGTGCGGCCCAGCAGGCGACTCCAAACGCCCCTTCAGGAGGGTGAACGGAGCCGTCGCGCAGAGGGGCGAGCCGCAGGGATGCGGCGAGAGAACTAGGCGTCCCCCCGTAAAGGGCCATGGATGGCCCTTGTACGGCGATCCTCGGAGCGGCGGCGTAGTGAACGAACCCGGAGCGAAGCGCAGGGCCGGATGCAGGGGCAAAGCGTTTTTGGTTACTTTTTCGGCGTTTGGAAAAAGTGACTCGCCCAGCAGGGCGAAACCAAGCCTTCAGGCAACTCGCCAACAGCCATGAAGCAAAACGTTCATCCAGCTCACCCAGCCTGCTAGGCCGGCAAAGGACCAAAGAAAAAGGGGTGCCGCCTGCGCGAACACCCCTCTTCAACGATCACCGGCGAGCCGGTCAATCGTTCCCGACACTCGCCGTTTGCACGGTACAGCCCCAGACTTCCAGCGCCGGCTGGTCCGCTTGTGGCGGGCCTAGCCATTCGCTCATGGCGTGGCAACGCTGGTCAAAACACAGTTGGTAATCCCCTGCCTCGGGGGTTCGCCCCAGGCGCAGGAGTGGCAACGCTGGCATCTGGCGCTGGTAGTGCCAGGCCCCGTCGCGCAGTTCGGCGTCATCCGGGATCTCCATCCCGGCACCAGAACCCTTGACCCGCGCTTCGCCGAGCAGTAGCCCGTCCGGCGTCACGCGGTAATCCTCTTCCCAGCGGATCTTCTCGATCGTGTGGTTCCACGCCAGGGTGAAGGTGGGCGTGGGCACTTCGGCCCACACCACACCGGCCAGCCCCAGGCACAGACCGATCACGCCGCCGCCGGCTCGGCGCGACGGGCGCGCCAGATGTGCTGAGCGAGGAAGATCGCGCCAAGGGCGAAGCCGATCTCGTCACTCATCGGTGTGGCGAGGATCATCGCCGCACCGGCGACGAAGCCCAGCACTTTCTCCCACAGCGCCATGGGCCGCTGCAGGTAGCCGGTGAACACCGCGCCCCACAGGCCGATGGCGAAGGCCGCCTTGAACAGCATGTACAGCGTGGCGCCCCAGTCTCCGCCTTGCATCATCAGCGCCGGGTTGTACACCGCCATGAACGGCACGATGAAACCAGCGATGGCGATGCGGATGGCCCACATGCTGATCTTCAGGCCCTTCTCCTTGGCGATCGGCGCGGCGGCGAAGCAGGCCAGCGCTACCGGTGGAGTCAGGTCGGCCATGATGCCGAAGTAGAAGACGAACATGTGCGAGACGATCAGCGGCACGCCGAGGTCCAGCAGCGCGGGTGCGGCGATCGAGCTGGTGATGATGTAGTTGGGAATGGTCGGGATGCCCATGCCCAGCACCAGGCAGGTCAGCATGGTCAGGATGAGCGAGAGGAACAGGTTGTTCTCGCCGACCGCGAGGATGTAGCCAGCGAAGGTCGAGGCCACGCCAGTCAGCGAAACGATGCCGATGATCACGCCGACCAGGGCGCAGGCGATACCCACCGGCACCGCATGGCGCGCACCTTCGACCAGCGCGTGCAGGCAGATGGTCAGGGTGTCGCGACCGCCCTTGATGAACCAGCACACGGCCACCAGCGCGGCGATGACGCCGAAGATCACCCCGATGCCGAGCTGGAAGAACCCGGCGCAGAGCAGGCCGAGGGCGATCCAGAAGGCGATGCGCAGGCCGAACGACGACACCTTGAGGATGATCGCCGAGCCGAGGATGACGATCGCCGTCAGCGCCAGGCCGATGGTGCCGGCGAACATCGGCGTGCGTCCGGAGAACAGCAGCCAGACCAGCACCAGCAGCGGGATCAGCAGGTACCAGCGCTCCTTCACCGCGGCCCAGGCACTCGGGCACTCGTCCTTCGGCAGGCCCTTGAGGCCGGCGCGCTTGGCTTCCAGATGGACCATCCAGAACACCGAGCCGAAGTACAGCAGCGCGGGGATCAGCGCGGCCTTGGCGATCTCGACGAAGGGCACGTTGATGGTCTCGGCCATGATGAACGCTACCGCGCCCATCACCGGCGGCATGATCTGGCTGCCCATCGACGAGGTGGCCTCGACGCCGCCGGCGAAGGCCGGGCGATAGCCGAAGCGCTTCATCAGCGGGATGGTGAACTGGCCGGTGGTGACCACGTTGGCCACGCCGGAACCGGTGATGGTGCCCATCAGCGCCGAGGACACCACCGAGACCTTGGCCGGGCCGCCGAGCTTGTGGCCGAACAGGCCCATGGCGAAGTCGGTGAACAGCTTGATCATTCCGGCCTGCTCGAGGAACGAGCCGAACAGGATGAAGAGGAAGATGTAGGTCGCCGAAACGTAGGTCGGCGTGCCGTACAGGCCTTCGGTGCCGAACGACAGCTGGTTGACGATCTGGTCCAGGTAATAGCCGCGGTGCGCGAGATCACCGGGCAGATATTCGCCGAGCAGGCCGTAGGCGAGGAACAGCCCGCAGATGATCGGCAGGGCGATGCCCATGACCCGGCGCGCGGCCTCGAAGACCAGCACGATCAGCGTCAGGCCGACCACCATGTCGGTAGTGGTCATGTCGCCGGAGCGCTGGATCAGGTCCGCCTCGAAATACCACTGGTAGATGAAGGTGGCGAAACCGGCCATGCCAAGTACCCAGGCCACGGGCTGGAACGGCTTGCCATTGCCACGCGCCGGGTAGCAGAGGAACACCAGCAGCAACAGGAAGCCGACGTGACCGGCGCGCAGCACCTGGCTGGACACCGGGTGAAAGGCGGCGGTGACGATCTGATAGATGGAGAACAGCAGGGCGACGTAGAACAGCGCCCTCGGCCATTCGCTGGGACTGGCGTGCAGCCCTTGGCTTTCGCTCATGGAATCACTCTCTCACTGCAAGGTGGGGGCCTGTAGAAGCAGGCTTGCCAACGAGGCAACGCGGGCAAGCCTGCTGCTACAAGGATGCGGGCTGGAGCAGGCCGCAGGGCCCGCTCCGCCCGTCTGTCAGCGCTGGGTTACTTGAGAACCCCGGCTTCCTTGTAGAAGCGCTCGGCGCCCGGGTGCAGCGGGATCGGCAGGTTCTTGGTGGCGTTTTCCAGCTTGATGTCCTTGGCGGCGGAGTGGGCGTTGCCCAGGGCCGACAGGTTGTCGAACATCAGCTTGGTCATCTGGTAGGCCACTTCGTCGGAGACCTTCTCATGGCTGACCAGGATGTTGGTGATGGCCACGGTCGGCACGTCGGCATCCTGACCGTCGTAGGTGCCGGCCGGAATCACGCCGGCCTGATAGGCGTCGCTCTCGATCTTCTCGACCACGGCGGCCGGAATCTCGACGAAGGTCACCGGCATTGTGCTGGCCAGGTCGCGGATGGCGGCCATGCCCAGGCCCGAGGACTGCAGGGTGGCGTCCAGCTGGCGGTTCTTGATCAGCTCGACCGACTCGGCGTAGGGCAGGAATTCGACGCGGCCCATGTCCTCGTAGCTCAGGCCGGCGGCCTTGAAGATCGCGCGGGCGTTCAGCTCGGTGCCGGACTTCGGCGCGCCGACGGAGATGCGCTTGCCCTTGAGGTCTTCCAGGGTCTTGATGCCGGACTCTTCGCTGGCAACGATCTGGATGTAGTTGTTGTAGGTACCGGCGATGGCGCGCAGGCGCTTGAGCGGAGCCTTGAAGCCGGCGTCCTCGACACCGTTCCAGGCATCGGCCACCGAGTCACCCAGGGAGAAGGCCAGTTCGCCACGGCCGGCCTGCAGCAGGTTGAGGTTTTCCACCGAAGCCTTGGTGGCTTGCACGGAAGTCTTGGCGCCGTCGATCTTGTTGTACTGCTGCGACAGGGCCACGCCGATCGGGTAGTACACACCGCTGGTACCGCCGGTGAGGATGTTGATGAAGGTCGGCGCAGCGACGGCCGCGGTGCTGGCAGTGAAGGCCGCAGCGGCAGCGAGCAGGCCCAGGCGTTTGGTCAGTCTCATGGTGGATCTCCGTTTCGTTTTTATTGGTTGACGCAGCATGTTGACGATAGACGATGCCGCGTTCGGGAACGCGCCAGACGAGCAAGCAGAGGGGCGATGGCACCGGAGAGTCCGGAGGATGGATATCGCTGGTAGCTCTTCTTGTCGTTGGAATCGCATCGAGCACATTGCTAGTAGCAGAAGCCGTGCCAGGCACGCAAAGCCCCTGCTACAAGGGCTGCTGCCTGCATGGACAGGGGCGATAGGCAAAAATCCGCCTATGCGATGAGAGGTCTCGGCAAGAAACCGCTTATCGGGGCGGAAGTGAGCGCGAAACTTGCCCGGCGCGTGGGCTTCGAATGCAGACGAATCGTTCGATAGAGGGCTCGCCATGAGCGCGGAAATCAGCGCCAAGGATCTGGGCATCGACATGAGTGACGGTGAGCACGCGCTGTTCAAGTGGTTTCTCGCCAGCTTTCTGTTCGGCAAGCGCATCCAGCAGGACATCGCCGCCGAGGCGTATCGCGTCATCGTCGACAAGCACAAGCGCGATACGCCGCGAAAACTGGGCAACTGCAGCTGGCAGCAACTGGTGGACATGCTCGGCGAAGGGCACTACGTACGCTACGACGAGTCCACCGCCGAGCGGCTGCTCAAGCTCTGCGAGAAGCTCAACCAGGAATATGGCGGCAAGCTCGGGCGCATCCATGAACTCAGCGAGAACCGCAAGGACCTGGAACGGCGGCTGGCGGAATTCGAGGGGATCGGGCCGAAGACCGTGGAGATCTTCATGCGCGAGGCCGCCAGGGTCTGGTACTGAGTGCGCCGGACGGCGCTTGCGTAGCGCGGCCGAAGGGTTAGAGTGGCGCCATCGCAACGCCGAAGTCCGCCATGCGCATCGTTCTGCTCGTCCTCAGTCTGTTCCTGCCCATCGCCGCCAGCGCCGCGCCGGCGCCCTATTACCAATGGCAGAGCAAAGTCGACGGCACCATCATCTGCCGCCAGACCTCACCGGGCGAGGGTTGGCAGAAACTCGACGGTCGCCCGTTCCGTGATCTCAACTGCAGCATGCCGGCCGCGCGGGTCGAACGCCCGAGCAGCGTGCCGGGTTTCCGCCCGCAGCCGGGGCGCTAGCCGGCGTCAGCCCGGAATCCGCTCCATGCTTCATGGCCGTAGGGTGGAAAACCGCAAGCGTTTTCCACGCGTCGGAGGCCCTGCCCGACGTTTTGCCATGCAACGGACCCATGGTGGATAAGCTTCGCGTTATCCACCCTACGCTCCCATCGCCATCGCCATCGCCATCGCCATCGGTAGGGTGGAAAACCGCACAGCGTTTTCCACGCGTTGCGAGCAGGCGGCTCGGTGTTCTCCCGCCTCTGGTCCATGGAAACGCCTATCTACGAAGCGCTAGAGCGACATCCCGTCGTATGCCAGGCACACGTTGCCCGGCAGTTCCCGCGACGCCTGCATGAACCAGGCATCCAGCTCGTGGCCAATGTGGGTCAGCACGGCTTGCGCCGGCTGCAGGTCGTCGATGCTCTGCAGCGCACGGGTCAGGTCGTTGTGGTTGCGCGGTGGCGCGTCGCGCGGTGGTGTCGAGCAGTCCAGCACCAGCACATCCAGCGCGGTGTCCTGCAGCAGTTCACGAGTGCTGACCGGCAGACCGACGGTGTCGGTGAGGTAGGCGATACGGCGCCCGTTGCCTTCCAGCAGGTAGCCGAAGGTGGGCTTCGAATGCACCAGTGGCAGCGCGGTGACCCGCAGCGTGCCGAGCATGCGTTCTTCGAAGGCGGCGAACGGCTCGCTGAAATCGAGGATGCCGGGATGCTTGTAGAGGTCGGCGAGGCCGTCGGGATCGTCCGGGCCGTGCACCGGGATGCGCAGTCCCACGCCCCAGCGCAGCTGCAGCAGGCCCTGGGCGTGGTCGGCGTGGTAATGGGTCTGCAGGATGCCGTTGAAGCTGCCCGGGGCGAAGCGCTCGCAGAGATCAGGCAGACCGCTGTCGAGCAGCCAGCGTTGATAGCCACATTCCACCAGCGCCGAGCAGGCACGGCGGCGGCGACGCGGGTCGAGCTGAGCGGCGCGGCACGCCGGGCAGGCGCAGTTATACACCGGCACCTGTGCGGCGCCACCGGTGCCGAGCAGGGTCAGCCGCATTGGCGGTGCTCGTCGAGTAGCTGCAGCAGGCGTTCGACGCTGCTCTGCAGCGAAGCGGAATTGTCCAGGCGGACGTAGTCGTCCAGCTCACCGCTGAACAGTGCATTGCGCGCCAGGCGTGCCTCGATCTGCTCGGGCGTCTCCCGGCCGCGGATCAGCAGGCGCTCGCGCAGCACGTCCTGCTCGACGGTCAGCAATACCGCCAGCAGGTCCGGGTAGCGCTGCCGCGCCTCGGGCAGATAGCCGCGCGAGCCGTTCACCAGCACATCCTCGCCAGCCGCCAGCCAGGCGTCGATTTCGGCGGGAATGCCGTAGGCCAGCCCGTTCGCGCGCCAGGCGAGGGCGAACGCCCGCTCGGCCTCCAGGCGCTCGAACTGTTCGATGCTCACCGAGTGTGCGGCTTCGCCGATGGCTTCGGCCGAGCGGGTGATGACCCGCCGGGCGATGCGCACGCCACGCTCGGCTAGCGGCGCGCGGGCAGCGTCGAGCAGGCTGTCCTTGCCAGCGCCGGACGGGCCGATCAGGTAGATCAGGCGGCCTTGCATCAGATCACCTCCAGAGACGGGAGAACGCGGGGCGTGGACCGGCATGGTAGCGGCAAGCCGCCCCGCAGGGGACATCATGGTGCGGGCGCGAATGCATCAGAAGACCCGCCGGCCCTGGCGCCAGACCTGGCCGATCACCGGCTGGCCCTTGTGCACCTGCGCCTGGACCAGGTCGGCGCGCAGCCCGACGGCGATCTCGCCGCGATCATCCAGCCCGGCCGCGCGTGCCGGCGCCAGGCTGATGGTGGCGATGGCGCGCGGCAGGTCGTAGCCGTTGTCCTGCTCGGCCAGGCCCAGCGCGGCCTGGAGCAGGCTGGCGGGGTAGTAGTCGCTGGAAAGGATGTCCAGCACGCCACGTCGGGCCAGATCGGCAGCGGCGATATTGCCCGAGTGCGAGCCGCCACGAACGATGTTCGGCGCGCCCATCAGCACCTTCAGCCCGCGCGCGTGGCTGGCCTCGGCGGCCTCGAAGGTGGTGGGGAACTCGGCGATGGCCATGCCGTAGTCCGCCGACTCGCTGACGTGCTCCAGGGTCGCATCGTCGTGGCTGGCCAGCGCCAGGTCGCGGCTGCGGCAGATGTCGACGATGGCGGCGCGCTGCTGGTCGCTGTGCCGCGCCGAGTTGGCCAGCTGCTCGGTCACGAAGGCATCCATCTCCGCCGGGCTCAGGTGGTACTTGCCCATGTAGTACTCGCGGTACTTCTCCATGCGCGCGAACTGGCGCTGGCCCGGCGCGTGGTCCATCACCGAGACCAGCTGCACCAGCGGCTGCTCGACCAGCTCGCGGAACAGCTCCAGGCATTGCGGGTGGCTGACTTCGCAGCGCAGGTGCAGGCGGTGTTCGGCGCGGGTCTGCCCGGCCGCTTCGGCCTCGGCGATGGCCTCGAGCATCACGCCGAGTTGCTGCATGCGCTTGCCCTTGGGATTGATGTCACCGATCGACAGCGCATCGAACACCGTGGTGATGCCGGCGGCGACGATCTGCGCGTCATGGGTCAGTACTGCCGAGGCGGACGGCCAGTCCACGCCGGGGCGCGGGCTCATGTGCTTTTCCAGATTGTCGGTGTGCAGTTCCACCAGCCCCGGCAGCAGCAGGTCGCCGCCCAGGTCCTGGGCCTGCGGCAGGCTGCTGGCGCCTGCGCTGATGTCGGCGATCAGGCCGTCGCGGATCAGCAGGCTGCCGTGGATCACCTGATCGGCCAGCACCAGGCGGGCGTTGCTGAGTATCTGTTCAGCTGGCATGGGCCAGGTCCTCCTGCGTCATGTCCAGGTAACGGTCGGCGACTGCCTCGCGGATCGCGCGGTCGTGGAAGATGCCGATCAGCGCGCTGCCGGCGGCCTTGGCCTCATCGATCAGTTCCAGCACCACGCGGGCGTTGGCTTCGTCCAGCGAGGCGGTGGGTTCGTCGAGCAGCATCACCGGCCAGCTCACCATGAAGCCGCGGGCCAGGTTGACGCGCTGCTGCTCGCCGCCGGAAAAGGTGCCGGGGGCCAGCTGCCAGAGGCGCTCGGGAATGTTCAGCCGGGTCAGCAGCGCCTCCGCCCGCGCCTCGGCATCGACACGCGTCCAGCCGCGCGCCAGCGCCGGTTCCATCACCACCTCCAGCGCCGGCACCCGCGGGATCACCCGCAGGAACTGGCTGACATAGCCCAGCGTCTGCCGGCGCACGGCGAGTACCTGGCGTGGCTCGGCACCGACCAGCTCCAGCCAGTCGCCGGCGTGGCGGATACGGATGCTGCCGCCGGCCGGCAGGTAGTTGCCGTACAGCGTGCGCAGCAGGGTCGACTTGCCGGCGCCGGACTGGCCGTGCAGCACCAGGCACTCGCCGGCGGCGACGGTGAAGTTCAGCCCGCGCAGCACCTGCAGGCGGACGCCGTGCTGCTGGTGCAGGGTGAAGGTCTTGGCGAGGTCGCGGACCTCGATCAGGTTCGTCATGACGGATTCCTTCATGGCTGCAGCACCGAGGACACCAGGAGCTGCGTATAGGGGTGCTGCGGATCGTCGAGGATCTGGTCGGTCAGGCCCGACTCCACCACCCGCGAACGGCGCATCACCATCAGCCGGTCGGCCAGGAGGCGTGCCACGGCGAGGTCGTGGGTGACGATCACCACCGCCAGGTCCAGCTCGCGCACCAACCCGCGCAGGAGGTCGAGCAGACGTGCCTGCACCGACACGTCGAGGCCGCCGGTGGGTTCGTCCATGAACACCAGCTTCGGACTGGAAACCAGATTGCGGGCGATCTGCAGGCGCTGCTGCATGCCGCCGGAGAAGGTCCGCGGCAGGTCGTCGATGCGCGCCGGGTCGATTTCCACCTGTTGCAGCCAGTCCAGCCCGGCGGCGCGCAACTGGCCGTAATGGCGCACGCCCTGGGCCATCAGCCGCTCGCCGATGTTGGCGCCGGCGGAAACCCCCATGCGCAGGCCGTCGCGCGGGTTCTGTTCGACGAAGCCCCACTCGGTGCGCAGCAGCGTGCGCCGCTCGGCCTCGCTGGCGGCGTAGAGGTCGAGCCAGTCGCCGGCACCATCGCGGTACTGCACGCTGCCGCGATCCGGCGGGCAGCGGCCGCAGAGCAGCGAGAGCAGGGTGGACTTGCCCGAGCCGGACTCGCCGACGATGCCCAGCACCTCGCCGGGGTAGAGGTCGAAGGACACGCCCTGGCAGCCCTTGTCCGGGCCGTACAGACGGGTCAGGTCGCGCACCGCGAACAGCGGCTCGGTGCCGACGCCCGCGGCGGGCAGCAGTTGTTCGGCGGCGCTCATGGGCGGCTCTCCTGGGGCTGGGCGCGCTGCGCGCAATAGTCGGTATCCGAGCAGACGAACTGCTTGCTGCCGGCGTCGTCGACGATCAGCTCGTCGAGGTAGGAATCGCCGCTGCCACAGATGGCGCAGCACTGCTCCCACTGCTGGATCTGGAACGGGTGATCCTCGAAATCCAGGCTGACCACGCGGGTGTACGGCGGCACGGCGTAGAGGCGCTTCTCGCGGCCGGCGCCGAACAGCATCAGCGCCGGGCTGCGGTCCAGCTTGGGGTTGTCGAATTTGGGAATCGGCGAGGGATCCATCACGTAGCGCCCGTCCACCGTCACCGGGTAGGCGTAGCTGGTGGCGATGTGGCCGAAGGTGGCGATGTCCTCGTAGAGCTTCACGTGCATCACGCCGTAGTCGCCCAGCGCGTGCATGGTGCGCGTCTCGGTTTCCGACGGCTCGATGAAGCGCAGCGGCTCAGGGATCGGCACCTGGTAGACCATGATCTGCCCGGCGGCGAGCGGGGTTTCCGGGATGCGGTGGCGGGTCTGGATCACCGTCGCTTCCGGGGTGCGCTCGGTGGTGGCGACCCCGGCGGTGCGGGCGAAGAAGCGGCGGATCGACACCGCATTGGTGGTGTCGTCGGCGCCCTGGTCGATCACCTTGAGCACGTCGTCGGCGCCGAGAATGGCCGCGGTCAGCTGCATGCCGCCGGTGCCCCAGCCGTAGGGCAGCGGCATCTCGCGGCCGCCGAAGGGCACCTGATAGCCGGGAATGGCGACCGCCTTGAGCAGTGCGCGGCGGATCATGCGCTTGGTCTGCTCGTCGAGGTAGGCGAAATTGTAGCCCGCCTCGCGGGCGGGAATGGCCTGGGCATTCATGCGCGTTTCTCCTTAGCTGGCGTCTCGGCGTCTGCTTCGGTCTGCTCGGCTTGTGGCTGGCGCAGCTTGCGGATCAGCTCCAGTTCGGACTGGAAGTCGACGTAGTGCGGCAACTTCAGGTGCGAGACGAATCCGGCGGCCTCGACGTTGTCGCAGTGCATCAGGACGAATTCCTCCTGCTGCGCCGGGCCCTGCACTTCCTCGCCGTACTCGCCGGCACGCAACGCGCGGTCGACCAGCGCCATGCCCATCGCCTTGCGCTCGGCGTAGCCGAAGGCCAGGCCGTAGCCGCGGGTGAACTGCGCCTGCTCGGCGCTCTCGCCGACGAACTGGTTGACCATCTCGCACTCGGTCAGCTCGATCTCGCCGAGGCAGACCGGGAAGCCCAGCTCCTGCGGCTCGATCCAGACCTCGGCGGTGCCGATGCGAATCTCGCCGGCGAACGGGTGGTTGCGGCCGTAGCCGCGCTGGGTCGAATAGCCCAGCGCCAGCAGGAAGCCTTCGTCGCCGCGCGCCAGCGCCTGCAGGCGTTCGGAGCGGCTGCAGGGCAGCTCCAGCGGCTCGCGGGTGAGGTCCGGCACCGGCTCGCCGCAGTCGATTTCCGGCGTCATCAGGCCTTCCTCGCCGAGCAGGCCGAGTACCCGCGGGCAGTTGCCCAGCGTGGCGCCTTCATCCACCGGCGGGCCGGGGCGTTCGCCTTCGGCGAGCAGGGCGAAATCGAGCAGGCGGTGGGTGTAGTCGAAGGTCGGGCCGAGCAGCTGGCCGCCGGGCACGTCCTTGAAGGTCGCCGAGATGCGCCGGCTGAGCTGCATGGCGCCGGTGTCCAGCGGCAGGCTTTCGGCGAAGCGCGGCAGCGTGGTGCGGTAGGCGCGCAAGAGGAAGATCGCCTCGACCAGATCGCCGGCGGCCTGCTTGATCGCCAGCGCGGCGAGTTCCTCGTCGTACAGCGAGCCTTCGCTCATCACCCGCGCCACGGCGAGCGGCAGCTGCTGGCGAATCTGCTCGACGCCGAGTTCGGCGATGCCGGTATCGCCGCGGCGCTTCTTCGCCAGCAACGCGTGGGCGTTGTCGATGGCCTGTTCGCCACCCTTGACCGCGACGTACATCAGGCCACCTCCTGCAGCGAATCGCCGATGCGGGTGCTGCGCGGCAGGCCGAGCACTTCGCCGTCAGCGCAGAACAGTGCGTCGAGCCCGCGCGGGAAGTCGTTGCGTGCGGCGCGCTGCTGCCAGAACGCCGGTTTCAGCGGCAGGCCGACCAGGCGGCTGCCGTCGATTCCCGGGCCCTGCCAGCTCAGCGCCGGGCCGCGGTCGAGACGGTCGAGCTGGATCAGCAGCGTGCAGGACTGGTCCGGGTAGCGCTCGCTGCCGGCGTAGAAGCCGGAGAGGTCGTCCAGCGCGGCGGCGTCGAGCAGGGCGAACATCGCCTCCTCGCGTGCCTCGACGATCGGGCAGCCACAGTGGAAGGCCAGGTTGGCGCGGATCGCCGGGGTGTCGAAGGCCGGCGCCAGCCACAGCGGTGTGTCGTTATCCAGCAGGCTCAGGCACAGCGCGTAGCCGGCGGCCTGCAGCGGCTCGATGGCGGCGACGCTGACCAGCGGCTGCCGCGTGCCCGGCTCGGACAAGGCCTTGAGCGCGGCGCGGAAGCACTTCTGCGCGTCCAGCACCGGGTCGGCGAAGGCGGGCTGCAACAGGTCGGATGGGGCGCGATTCATCAGTCTTCTCCTCGCAGCAGCGTGAAGAACTCCACGCGGGTAGTGGCGGTTTCGGCAGCCTTTTGCGCGGCGCGTCGGGCCTGCGCGGCGGCCAGCGGTTCGATCAGCTCGGCGAGCCAGCGGCTCTGCTGGGCGCCCTGCAGATGGGCATCGGCGAGGGCGGCGAGCTCGGCCTGGCGCTTGTCGCGGCCGGCACGGTAGCTGTAGCCGGTGCTGCCATCGGCCAGGCGCACCACGCAGCGGGTGACGCTCATCTCGCCGAGGTTGAACGGCGCGCCGGTGCCGCCCATGCGGCCGCGCACCAGGGTCATGCCGATTTCCGCGGGACGGATCAGCTGGTAGGCGCAGTCGCGCAGGGCGCTCTCGAAAGGCGCCAGGTCGGCGGCGCTGGCGCGGGCCAGCACGGCCATCCAGCGCTGGCGGGGGGATTGTTCGCGGGTGTGCATGGGGTTCTCCATCAGGTGGCGACCTGGTACTGGAAACGGTCGGAACGGCTGGCCGAGAGGGCGATCTCCACCGGTCGCCCGGCGGCATCGCAGGACAGGGTGAACACCGACAGCAGCGGCATGCGCAGGGGCATCAGCAGCTGTGCGGCCTCGTCGCGATCGGCCAGGCGTGCGCCGATCAGGCTGAAACGGCGCGTCAGCGGCAGGCCGCGTTCGCCGAGGTAGCGGCGCAGCGAGCCGCCCTGGTAGTCGGCGAGGCGTTCGGCGTGGCTGGCGCAGTAGCGGTGGCGGATCAGGCTGACCGGCTCGCCGTCGAGCAGGCGCAGGGTGCTCAGCTCGATCAGCGCAGCGCCCTCGGCCAGTTGCAGGTGGCGCGCTTCCTCGGCGCTGGCGCTGAGCTGGCGACGTGCGAGCAGGCGCGCTTCGGTGCGCACGCCGAGGGCGGCGAGCGCATCGCTGTAGGCACTATCGGCCTGCAGCGGATAGACCAGCGGGCGCTGCAGCACCTGGGTGCCCTTGCCCTGGCGGCGCAGCAGGCGGCCTTCCTGTACCAGCTCGTCGACGGCGCGGCGCAGGGTGTGGCGGTTGACCGCGAAGCGGCGCGCCAGCTGCATCTCGCCGGGGAGGAAGTCGCCGATGCGGTAGTGGCGCAACTCGCCGCGCAGCACCTGGGCCAGTTCGAGGTAGAGCGGTTCGCTGGGTTGTCTAGACAACTGCATGGTTTTTTCGAAGGCCGCGCAGGCCCTCACTCCGTCAGATGAAGCGCTTGCGCAGGCGCTGGGAGAGCAGGTCGATCAGGCTCACCACGGCGATGATGATCAGCAGCAGTGCGGCGGTCTGGCCGAACTGGAAACCGCGGATGGCTTCCCAGAGGATCACGCCGATGCCGCCGGCGCCGACCATGCCGACCACCGTGGCCGAGCGCACGTTGGATTCGAAGCGGTACAGCGAGTAGGAAATCCACAGCGGCAGCACCTGCGGAATCACCCCGAAGATGACTTCCTGCAGCGCACTGGCACCGGTGGCGCGCACGCCTTCCACCGGCCCCGGCTCGATGGCTTCCACCGCTTCGGCGAACAGCTTGGCGAGCACGCCGGTGGTGCTGATCCACAGCGCCAGCACACCGGCGAAGGGGCCGAGGCCGACGGCAACGACGAAGAGCATGGCGAAGACCATCTCGTTGATCGAACGGCAGGCGTCCATCAGCCGGCGCACCGGCTGGTAGACCCACCAGGGCACGATGTTCTCGGAGCTGAGAATGCCCAGCGGGATGGCGCAGACGATCGCCAGCAGGGTGCCCCAGAGGGCGATGTGCACCGTGGTGATCATCTCCCTGAGGTACAGCTGCCAGTTGCTGAAGTCCGGCGGGAAGAAGTCGGCGGCAAAGGTCGCCATGTTGGCGCTGTCGCGGATCAGCAGCAGCGGATTCATCTCCGCGCCCTGCCAGGACCAGGCCAGCACGGCCAGGCACAGGCCCCAGCCGAGCAGGCGCAGCCAGCTGCGCTTGTCGTTGCCCGCCAGTGGCGGTGTGGTGCTCAGAGTGGTCATGTTCGGTTCTCGAAAACGGCGCGGACGGGGGGCGTGGCGCCGCAGCGCCACGCCCGGCGTTGCTCAGCTGGCCTTGGCGGCGTTCTTCTGCTCGCGCTCGGCCATGCGCTGTTCCAGCTTGGCCAGCTCGTCGTCGATGCCCTGCAGCCTGGCCTGGCGATCGCTGTCGGAGAGCTTGCTGTCGGCGGCGACTTCGCTGCGCTTCTTGAACAGTTCCAGCTGGCGGATCGGCAGCAGCTGGTCGTTGTCGGAAGCACGGAACGGAGCCCACTGCAGCGCGGCGAGGATTTCCTTCTCGGCCGGCTTGGCGCCGTAGCTCATGAAGAACTCGCGCAGCCTGTTCTTCTGCTCGTCGCTCAGGCTCTTGCGCCACACCAGCGGGTCGGCCGGGATCAACGGCGAGGTCCAGATCACCTTGAGTTGGGCAGCCTTGTCCGGCGCGGTGATCTCAAGGCGCTCCATGCCTTCGCTGTTGAAGGTGCCGACATCGACCTGCTTGTTCGCCACCGACAGCGCGTTCACTTCGTGGCTGCCGTTGAGGCTGCGCTTGAAGGCCTGGCTAGCGTCGACCTTGTTCTTGGCGAACACGTAGTAGCCGGGCACCAGATAGCCGGAGGTGGAGTTCGGGTCACCATTGGCGAAGGTCAGGCTCTTGGCGTTCTTCAGCACGTCCTCGACCGAGTTCAGGGCGCTGTCCTTGTGCACGATCAGGTGGCTGTAGTAGCCCGGGCTGCCGTTGGCGGCGACGGTCTGGGCGAAGACTTCACCGCCGGCGCGGTCCACCGCTTCCATCGCCGACTTGTTGCCGTACCAGGCCAGGTCGACCTTGTCGAAGCGCATGCCCTGGATCACCCCGGCGTAATCGGGGGCGAAGAAGGCTTTCACCTCGTAGCCGGTCTGCTTGCTCATGTCGGCGAGGAAGGGGTCCCAGACGCTGCGCAGGTTCTGCGAGGACTCGGTGGAAATGATGCCGAAGGTGATGGTCTCGGCGGCCTGCGCGGTGCCGAACATCGCACCGGCGAGCAGCGTGGAGGCGGCGAGGGCGCGGCTGAAGCGTTTCAACATGGAGGTCACTCCTGAGGTGTGGCGTTGGTTGTCGGGTTGACCTGCGGCTCAGCCGTTGACCAGCTGCAGCTGCCGCGGCTCGGCGGCGCGGGCGCGGTCGGAGAACAGCAGGCTGGCGTCCAGATCGGCGCCGTAGAGATCGTTGAGCAGGTGGTCGCTGAGTGCCGCCGAGGGGCCGTCGTAATGAATGCGCCCGCCCTTGAGCGCCACGGCGCGGGAGCAGTAGCGCAGGGCGTAGTCGACCTGATGCAGGGTCACCACCACGGTCTTGCCGTCCTGGCGGTTGATGTCGGCGAGGATTTCCATGACCTTGCGCGCCGACTCCGGGTCGAGCGAGGCGATGGGTTCGTCGGCGAGAATCACCTCCGCCTGCTGGGTTAGCGCACGGGCGATCGCCACCCGCTGCTGCTGGCCGCCGGAGAGGGTCGAGGCGCGCTGCGCGGCGCGCTCGGCCAGGCCGACGCGCTCCAGTGCGGCCATGGCCTGGCGCTTCTGCTCGTCGCTGAACATGCCCAGCGATCCGCGCCAGCGCGGCATGCGGCCGAGAAAGCCGAGCAGCACGTTGTCCAGCACGCTGAGGCGGTTGACCAGGTTGAACTGCTGGAAGATGTAGCCGATGTCGGCGCGCAGGCGGCGCACCTCGCCGTGCAGACGGCCGGTGGCCTGAACCTCGCGGCCGAGCACCTCGATGCGTCCGCCGGCGGAGCGGTCGCAGCAGGCCAGGCCGGCCAGGTGGCGCAACAGCGTGGACTTGCCGGAACCGGACGCGCCGATCAGCGCCACCATCTCGCCCGGCTGTATCGCCAGGCCCAGGTCGAACAGCGCTTGCTTGCCGGCGAAGGTCTTGTTCAGTCGCTCGACTCGAATAGCCGCATTCATGTCTTGCCCTCTCGTCTGCGCGGCCGGGGAGGTCGGCCAACTTGTCTAGACGAGAAGGTAGTCAGGCTCTGTTGCAGTCCCGCTAAGCGTCCGTGAACCTGCGATGACCATTCGGTGAAGCTTCGACGGTCAGCGCAGCGGCCAGTCGGCGCACGCAAGGCTTTGCCTTCGCGGCGCGCGCCCCTAAGCTGGTCAGCGAGCTGCCGCGTCGCCGACACGACGGTCGGGCCTGTCAGAAAAGAGGAAGAGCATGAAACAGAAGATCGTATTCATCACCGGCGCCACCTCCGGCTTCGGCCGCGCCACTGCCCGCCGCTTCGCCGAGGCCGGCTGGGCGCTGGTCCTCACCGGGCGGCGCAGCGAGCGCCTGGAAGCGCTGCAGAGCGAGCTGTCGGCGAAGGTGCCGGTGCACATCGCCACCCTCGACGTGCGCCATGCCGGCGCGGTGAAGGAGGTGGTCGAGCAGCTGCCCAGCGAGTTCAGCCAGATCGATTGCCTGGTCAATAACGCCGGCCTGGCGCTGGCGCCGCAGCCGGCGCAGCAGGTCGACCTCGCTGACTGGCACACCATGATCGATACCAACATCACCGGCCTGGTCAACGTCACCCACGCGCTGCTGCCGACGCTGATCGCCACCGGCAAGGGCGCCAGCATCGTCAACATCGGCTCGGTGGCCGGCCACTGGCCGTATCCGGGCGGCCACGTCTACGGCGCGACCAAGGCCTTCGTCGAGCAGTTCGGCTACAACCTGCGCTGCGACCTGCTTGGCACCGGCGTGCGCGTCACCGACATCGCCCCGGGCATGGCCGAAACCGAGTTCACCCTGGTGCGCACCAAGGGCGATCAGGACGCCAGCGACCGGCTCTACCGCGGCACCACGCCGCTGACCGCCGAGGACATCGCCGAGCAGATCTTCTACGTCGCGACCCTGCCGGATCACATCAACATCAACCGCCTGGAAGTGATGCCGACGCGTCAGGCCTGGTCGCCGTTCAATATCGATCGCGACAAGTAATCGGCTCCAGGAGGGCGTGGCGCGCAATGCGCCGCGCCTGCTGCATGCCTCGCAAACAGGCCGTTCAGACGTATCGTTAACCCAAGCGTAACGATTGTGTCCGCTGCTTGATTGATGACCCTTCGGTCACGTCCCTACTGTGCGCTCCACAAGCGGAAAAACTGTGGAGTCGCCATGACAACAACAATCTCCCCACCGCCGCAGTGGTCGCGTCGTCGCGCTGAAAAAGCCCGCCGTCTCGATCAGGTGCGCAGCCTCGCCGATGGCGTGGTGCTGCCCAGCGAGCGGATCGTCGAGGCCCTGGAACTCTTGATCGCCCCTGGCGACCGGGTGGTGCTCGAGGGCAACAACCAGAAGCAGGCGGACTTCCTCTCCCGCTCCCTGGCCAAGGCCGACCCCGGCAAGCTGCACGACCTGCACATGATCATGCCGAGCGTCAGCCGCGCCGAGCACCTGGATCTGTTCGAGCGGCAGATCGCGCGCAAGCTCGACTTCTCCTTCGCCGGTCCGCAGAGCCTGCGCATCAGCCAACTGCTCGAAGACGGCCTGCTGGAAGTCGGCGCCATCCACACCTACATCGAGCTCTACTCGCGCCTCTTGGTGGACCTGATCCCCAATGTCGCGTTGGTGGCTGGCTTTCAGGCCGACCGCCACGGCAACATCTACACCGGCCCCAGCACCGAAGACACCCCGGCGCTGGTCGAGCCGACCGCCTTCAGCGACGGCATCGTCATCGTCCAGGTCAACGAGATCGTCGACGAACTGCCGCGCGTGGACATCCCGGCGAGCTGGGTCGATTTCGTCGTGGTGGCGGACAAGCCGTTCTACATCGAGCCGCTGTTCACCCGCGACCCGCGCCACATCAAGCCGGTGCACGTGCTGATGGCGATGATGGCAATCCGCGGCATCTACGAAAAACACAACGTGCAGTCGCTCAACCACGGCATCGGTTTCAACACCGCCGCCATCGAGCTGATCCTGCCGACCTACGGCGAATCCCTCGGCCTGAAAGGCAAGATCTGCCGCAACTGGACGCTCAACCCGCACCCGACGCTGATCCCGGCGATCGAGACTGGCTGGGTCGAGAGCGTGCATTGCTTCGGCACCGAGCTGGGTATGGAGAACTACATCGCCCAGCGCCCGGACGTGTTCTTCACCGGGCGCGACGGCTCGATGCGCTCCAATCGCATGATGTGCCAGCTGGCCGGGCAATACGCCGTGGACCTGTTCATCGGCGCCACCCTGCAGGTCGATGGTGATGGCCATTCCTCCACCGTCACCCGCGGCCGCCTGGCCGGTTTCGGCGGTGCGCCGAACATGGGCCACGACCCACGCGGCCGCCGCCATCCCACGCCGGCCTGGCTGGACATGGCCATGCCCGGCGGCGAGGCCCCGGTGACCATGCTCGAGCGCGGCAAGAAGCTCGTGGTGCAGATGGTCGAGACCTTCCAGGAGGGTGGCAAACCCACCTTCGTCGAGCAGCTCGACGCGGTGGAGGTGGCGAAGAAGAGCGGCATGCCGCTGGCGCCGATCATGATCTACGGCGACGACGTCACCCATCTGCTCACCGAGGAAGGCATCGCCTACCTGTACAAGGCCCGCTCGCTGGAGGAACGCCAGGCGATGATCGCCGCGGTGGCCGGCGTCACCAGCATCGGCCTGCGGCACAACTCGAAGGACACCGAGCGCATGCGCCGCGAAGGGCTGATCGCCCTGCCGGAAGACCTCGGCATCCGCCGCAACGACGCCACCCGCGAGCTGCTCGCTGCCAAGAGCATCGCCGAGCTGGTCGACTGGTCCGGCGGCCTCTACAACCCGCCTGCCAAGTTCAGGAGCTGGTGATGAGCGCACTCATTGCACGACAGGCGCCGTCCGCGGCCGAGCGCCTGGCCGATCTGGCGGTGCAGGCGCTGGTCGACGAGGCTGACCTGTCGCCCAAGCCGGGGCTGGTCGACCGACGCGGCAGTGGCGCGCACAGCGATCTGCACCTGGGGCTGATGCACGCCTCGGCGCAGTCGCTGTGGCCGGCGTTCGCCGCCATGGCCGATGCCGCGCGGAGCGAAGGTCGGGTCAGCCAGGCGCTGCGGGAAACCCTCGGCCAGCTGGGCCGCGACGGCGAAGCGGAGATGCTGCGCGTCACCGCCGGGGTCAACACCCATCGCGGCGCGATTTGGGCGCTGGGGCTGCTCAGCGCGGCGGCCATGCTGGAAAGCGGCGCTTCGGCCGGCGAGATCGCCGCCAGCGCGGCCGCCCTGGCGCGGCTGGACGACCCGGCCGCGCCGCACAACCCGGACAGCCATGGCGCGCGGGTCTGCCGCCGCTACGGCGTGCTCGGCGCCCGCGAACAGGCGCAGCACGGCTTTCCCGCGGTCATCGAGCACGGCTTGCCGCAACTCCTGGCCAGTCGCCGCGCCGGCGCCGGCGAGCAGAACGCCAGGCTCGATGCACTGCTGGCGATCATGAGCAGCCTGACCGACACCTGCGTTCTGCATCGCGCCGGTCTTGAGGGGCTGACCCGCATGCAGGCCGGTGCCCGCGCCGTGCTCGAAGCCGGTGGTGCCGCCAGCCTCGCCGGTCGTCGCCAGCTGCGCCTGCTCGATCGCGACATGCTCGCCCTCAACGCCTCGCCGGGGGGCGCCGCCGACCTCCTGGCCGCCACCCTTTTCCTCGACCGTCTGGCGCCGCATGCGCCGGCGCCGACTGGGAGCAACTGAACATGGAAACCCTGTCTTTCGAATTCGCCGCCGGGCAACCCGCCCGCGGCAAGGCCCTGGTCGGCGTGGTCGGCTCGGGCGATCTGGAAGTGCTGCTGGAACCCGGCCAGGCCGGCAAGCTGGCTATCCAGGTAGTCACTTCGGTCAATGGTGCCGAGCAACGCTGGAAGAGCCTGTTCGAGCGGATGTTCCGCGAGCAGACGCCACCGGCATTGAACATCGATATTCACGATTTTGGGGCCACACCCGGCGTAGTGCGTCTGCGCCTGGAGCAGGGACTGGAGGAGGTCGGCCATGACTGATGTGTCCGCTAACACCGTGGCCCGTTTACTCGAGTCGCGCAGCTTCGTCGAACTCGGTGCCCGCCAGCGTGCCCGCGCACTGCTGGACGAGGGCAGCTTCCGCGAACTGCTCGATCCGTTCGATCGCGTCACGTCGCCCTGGCTGCCGAAGCAGGGCATCGTCACCCAGGCCGACGACGGCGTGGTGGTCGCCAAGGGCACCATTGACGGCCAGCCGGCGGTGATCGCCGCCATCGAAGGCGCCTTCCAGGGCGGCAGCATGGGCGAGGTCGGCGGCGCGAAGATCGCAGGCTTGCTGGAACTGGCTGCCGAAGACAATCGCAACGGCATCCCGACCCGCGCCGTGCTCCTGCTGGAAACCGGCGGCGTACGTCTGCAGGAAGCCAACTTGGGCCTGGCCGCCATCGCCGAGATCCAGGCGGCCATCGTCGAGTTGCGCGACTACCAGCCGGTGATCGGCGTGGTCGCCGGTTCCGTCGGCTGCTTCGGTGGCATGTCCATCGCCGCCGGGCTGTGCAGCTACCTGGTCGTCACCCGCGAAGCCCGCGTCGGCCTCAATGGCCCGCAGGTGATCGAGCAGGAAGCCGGCCTCGACGAGTACGACTCGCGTGACCGCCCCTTCATCTGGAGCTTGACCGGCGGCGAGCAACGCTATGCCTCGGGTCTGGTGGACGCCTACGTCGCCGACGACACCGACGCCATCCGCGCGCAACTGCACGAACTGTTCGCCCTCGGCAAGCCACTGCAGCCGCGCAGCCGCCGCCACGCCTGGTACCTCCAGCGCCTGGCCGATGTCGACACCCGCACGCAGCTCGATGCCGCCGCCGTGCGTGCCCTCTACGAAGGAGATGCCCAATGAGCCGTGGACTGAACTGGTTGCAAGCCCTGGCCGGCGGTCAGGCACTGGCGGGCTATCCGGCCTCGGTAAAGGTGGTCGACGGCACGCTCGGTGAGCGCGCCGCCCGTTATATCGCCGTGGTGCCGGATGCCGAGAATCCCTTCCCGCGCGCGCGCAATGGCGAGGTCGGCCTGCTCGAAGGCTGGGCGCTGGGTCAGGCGCTGGACGAGGTGATCGAGGCGGACCGCGACAGGGCGGACAAGCGTGTGGTGGTCGCCGTGGTCGACGTGCCGAGCCAGGCCTATGGCCGCCGCGAGGAGGCGCTGGGCATTCACCAGGCGCTGGCCGGTGCGGTGGACGGCTATGCCCGTGCGCGGCTGGCCGGGCACCCGGTGATCGCGCTGCTGGTGGGCAAGGCCATGTCCGGCGCCTTTCTCGCTCATGGCTATCAGGCCCAGCGGATCATCGCGCTGCGCGATCCGGGCGTGATGGTGCATGCCATGGGCAAGGCCGCCGCGGCGCGCATCACCCTGCGCAGCGTCGAGGAGCTGGAAGCCCTGGCCGAATCGGTGCCGCCGATGGCCTACGACATCGACAACTACGCCACCCTCGGCCTGCTCTGGGAAACCCTCTCGGTGGATAGCATCGAGCAGCCCTCGGCGGATGATCTGGCGCGTGTGCGTGATTGCCTGAACAAGGCTGTGGCGGACATTGGCGACAGCAGCGACCTGCGCGGCCGCCTCGGTGCGCCGAACCGCGAGGCGTCGTCGCGGGTGCGCGAGCTGCTGCGCGCGCAGTGGTAGCGAACACCTGACGCGGCCCTATTCGCCACACCGATCAGCGACTCGACAACAACAATCACGAGGAGGCTGTAGATGCACGACACACCTCGCCCCCACGACCTGCTCTGGGGCATGACCCCGGCCCAGCTGCCGGCCGATGCGCCGGCCTGGGCGATCGCTGTGCTCGCCGCTGGCCAGCCGGTGGTGGTGCGGCGTGCGCGTGTGGCCGCCGGCCTGGTTGCGGTCGGGTTGCGGGGGGCGACGCGTGATCAACGCCTGGCCGCGCTGATGCCGATCGAGGCGATCGCTCATCGGTTGGCACCGGAAGATCTGCTCGCTCGTCAGGCCACTGAGGATCTGCCGGTGTTCCGCGTGCTGGCCGAGCTACGCCCCTTGCTCGATGCGCTGGGGCACGCCTGGGGCGTTACCGGCTCGGCGGGTTTTCAGCTCGCCACCGGGCTGCCGACGGCGCACCCGGACAGCGATCTGGACCTGCTGCTCAGGGCCGAACGGCCGCTGCCGCGCAGCGAGGCGCGCCCGCTGCTGCAGCTGCTGGAAGGTCGCGCCTGCCGCGTCGACCTGCAACTGGAAACCCCGCTGGGCGGTGTGGCGCTTGGCGAATGGGCCGGTGGCGCCGCACGGGTACTGGTCAAGACCGCCGAAGGACCGCGTCTGGTGAGCGATCCCTGGGCCACGGAGCGTGCGGCATGAGCAGCCTGTTCGCCTTTCCCGGCCAGGGCGCGCAGAAGCCCGGCATGCTCCAGCGTCTGCCGCAGGAGCCTGAAGTCCTCGAATGCCTGGCACAGGCCAGTGCGGTGCTGGGCGAGGATGCGCTGCTGCTCGATTCGGCCGAAGCGTTGCAATCGACCCGAGCGGTGCAGCTCTGCCTGCTGATCGCCGGGGTCGCCGGAGCGCGGCTGCTGATGCGCGATGGCCAGCGACCGGACTACGTCGCCGGGCTGTCCATCGGTGCCTACGCCGCGGCGGTGGTCGCCGGGGCACTGGACTATCGTGACGCGGTGCGGCTGGTCGCGCTGCGTGGCGAGCTGATGCAGCAGGCCTATCCGCACGGCTACGGCATGACCGCCATACTCGGTCTGTCGCTGGACACGGTCGAGTCGCTGCTGGCCGAAGCCGAGGGCCCGGTCCACCTCGGCAACATCAACGCCGACAACCAGCTCGTCATAGCCGGCAGTGACGCCGCCATGGCCGCGGTCGCTGCTCAGGCCAAAGCGCTCGGCGCATCCTGCGCGCGTCGTCTGGCGATGAGCGTGCCGTCGCACTGCGCGCTGCTCGAGCAGCCGGCGCGTGAGCTGGCCGAAGCCTTCGCCGGCGTCAGCCTGCGCGCTCCGCAAATTCGCTATCTGAGCAGCTCGTCCGCACGTCCGATATTCGATAGCGAGCGCCTGCGCGACGACCTGGCCTTCAACATGTGCCGCGTCGTCGACTGGCACGGCACCCTGCGCACCGCCTACGAACGTGGTGTGCGTCTGCATATCGAACTGCCCCCGGGCTCGGTACTGACCGGCCTGGCGCGGCGGGTTTTCGAAGAGGGTACGCTGGCCGCCTTCGACGGCGTCCGGCTCGACACACTGGACGCCTTGCTGCGTCAGGAGGGCAGCCAGAGCCGATAGACCGCGTGCACATTCAGCGCGAGCAAGCCTTACTCGCGGCTGATCGATGGATAACAACAACGACCTCGACAACACGCGCCACGCCCTCTGCAGGCCGGCGCAACCAAAAAGGACAAGAACAATGATCATCTTTGGTGTGGCCTTCCTGGCCTTGTGTACCCTCACCGGCATCTTCGTCGGCGAGCTGCTCGGCAAGCTGATCGGCGTACCGGCCAACGTCGGTGGCGTCGGCATCGCCATGGTGCTGCTCATCCTCGTCGGCAGTTACCTGAAGAACCGCGGCCTGTTCAAGCCGGAAACCGAACAGGGCGTGAAGTTCTGGAGCGCCGTCTACATCCCGATCGTGGTCGCCATGGCCGCTCAGCAGAACGTCTACGGCGCGCTGTCCGGCGGCCCGATGGCGATTCTCGCCGGCATCGCCGCGGTGGTTCTGGCCTTCGCCCTGGTCCCGGTGCTGGACCGCATCGGCCGAAAAAAGTCTGAGGCCGAGCCGGTTGCCACCGCCAAGCCCACCACCAGCAGCGCACGGGGGTAATGGCCATGTACGAATCGCTCATGAAAGTGGTCACCGGCTACGGCATGATCAGCGGCTTCGCCCTCATCGGCGCAACCATGTGGCTGTCCTACTGGCTGTCCGACAAGCTCACCAAGGGCCGCCTGCACGGCTCGGCAGTCGCCATCCTCATCGGCCTGTTGCTCTCCTACATCGGCGGCGTGGTCACCGGCGGGCAGAAGGGCCTGGTCGATATCGCCCTGTTCTCCGGCATCGGCCTGCTCGGCGGCGCCATGCTGCGTGACTTCGCCATCGTCGCCACCGGTTTCGGTGTCAGCGTCGAAGAGCTCAAGCGCGCCGGGATGGTGGGCGTGCTGGCGCTGTTCGTCGGCGTATTCTCCTCCTTCATCGCCGGTGTCGCAGTGGCCATCGCCTTCGGCTACACCGATGCGGTCAGCCTCACCACCATCGGCACCGGTGCGGTGACCTACATCGTCGGCCCGGTCACCGGCGCGGCGATCGGCGCCAGCTCCGAGGTGATGGCGCTGTCGATCGCCGCCGGCCTGGTAAAGGCGATCCTGGTGATGGTGGCCACGCCCTTCGTCGCCCCGCTGATCGGCCTGAACAACCCGCGCTCGGCGGTGATCTTCGGCGGCCTAATCGGCACCTCCAGCGGCGTGGCCGGCGGTCTGGCGGCCACCGATCCGAAGCTGGTGCCCTATGGCTGTCTGACCGCCGCGTTCTACACCGCGCTGGGCTGCCTGCTCGGGCCGTCGCTGCTGTTCTTCGTCATGCGCGGGCTGCTCGGCTGAGCCGTTCCCGTCGTCACTCAGCGTCATCCGCAACGCGCCCCCATCGGGGCGCGCTTGCGTTCATCAAGGAAGGTCGATAGATGAACACTCTCAAGGTCAGCCACAAACTGGCCCTCGGCTTCGCCGCCGTTCTGGCCCTGACCATCGCCGTCGCACTGATCGGTATCTACGGCATGGATGCATTGATCTCTCGCAGCGACAAAGCGCAGAGCGCAGCCAAATTGCTCGACGAGGCCAATCGCATCCGTTACGCCCAGGTCGCCTTCGAGACCCGCGGCGATCCCAGGCATGTCGAGGCGGTCGAACAGCCGTGGCGCGGATCGTAGAACTGGTGCAGCAGCAGAAGGCTGAATTCAGCGATCCGCAGGACCTGCAGCGTCTGGACGCCATCGCCAATAAGGCCCAGCACTACCGCCAGCGCTTCCTCGAACAGGCCGGGCTCTGGGAACGCAAGGTGAAGACGCGCAGCAGCTGGGTCGCCGCCGGCAACGCGTCCGACGCACTGATCGCCGAGCTGGAGGCACGCTGGGCCGGCACGCCGGACGCACCGGTCATGCATGAGGATCCGCGCAGCGCAGCCATCGGCCTGCAGGCCGGTGAGGTCTCCAAGCACAACCGCATGGTGCGCTTCATGGTGCGCGGCTATCTGATGACCGAGACCGAGCAGTCGCTGCAGCAATTGCAGCAACAGTTCAGCACGCTGCAGGCGGCGGTGGACAGGCTGGATACCCAATTGGCCGGCACCCCCGGCGTCGACCTGCAACCTCTGCGTGATTCGGTGGCGACCTATATCCGCCAGTTCGGGCAGTTGCCGCCGATCGTCGCCGCCCAGGCGCAGGCACGCGAAGAAATGCAGAGCATCTTCGACAGCATCTACCGCAACACCAGCGAAATCGTGCAGGTCCAGACCGACAAGCGCAGCGCCGAAGCCGAGCAGAAGAAGGCGCTGCTGCTGGCGATCACGCTGCTGGCGGTGGCGCTGGGATCGCTGATCAGCTGGCTCATCGTGCGTCAGCTGACGCAACCGCTGGCCCAGGCCGTGGCGATCGCCGCGCGCATCGGTGCCGGCGACATGACCGAGCAGCCGCGGCAGCAGCGCAGCGACGAGTTCGGCCAGCTGCTCGATGCGCTGGACCGCACCCGGGACAATCTGCGTGACCTGATCGGCCGCATGAGCGGCATCACCGGCCAGCTGGCCAGCGCGGCGGAGGAGCTTTCGGCGGTGACCGAACAGACCAGCGCGGGCATCCAGAGCCAGCGCCTGGAAACCGATCAGGTCGCCACTGCCATGCACGAGATGGCAGCGACCGTGCAGGAGGTGGCGCGCAACGCCGACGAGGCCTCCAGTGCCGCCCAGCACGCCGACCGCCAGGCGGCTCAGGGCGACATCGTGGTGCAACGGGCGTTGGCGCAGATCGACCGGCTGTCCTCCCAGGTGGGCCTGTCTGCCGAAGCCATGGCCCAGCTGAACCGCGAGACCGCTGGGATCAGCACGGTGCTCACGGTGATCAATGGCATCGCCGAACAGACCAACCTGCTGGCACTGAACGCGGCCATCGAGGCGGCCCGTGCTGGCGATGCCGGGCGTGGTTTCGCCGTGGTCGCCGACGAGGTGCGCAGCCTGGCGCAGCGTACCCAGCAGTCCACGGCGCAGATCGAGGAGCTGATCGGCAACCTGCAGAAGGGTGCGCTGCATGCCTCGTCGCTGATGGACAGCAGCCGCGGGCTGGCCGACGAGACGGTCAGCCTGGCGCGGGATGTCGGCGAGGAGCTGCAGGCCATCACCCGCACCATCTCCACCATCCAGGCGATGAACCTGCAGATCGCTACCGCGTCGGAGGAGCAGAGTTCGGTGGCCGAGGACATCAACCGCAGCGTGCTCAGCGTGCGCGATGTGGCTGACCAGTCGGCCGCCGCTGCCCAGCAGACCGCTGCCTCGACCGTGCAGCTGGCCCGTCTGGGCGGCGAGCTGCAGGCCCTGGCGGCGCGCTTCCGGGTCTGAGGGCGCGGCGCGACCGCTCGGCATTCTCGTCGCGAGCGGACTGGCGGCCGGCATTCGGGGGGTTACAGCGGCGCTTTTTTCTGGCAGGGTGTCACCTGCGATGCGCGACCATTTGCCACAGCTGGCCAGTGGCGCGCATCGATGTGCTAGCGGGAGAGACTGCCGTCAGGGCAGCGCCGAAGGAGCAACCGCCCCGGAAACTCTCAGGCAAAAGGACCGCTACCACCGCTGAAACTCTGAAGAGCCGCCCGGTTTTCGTCGCCGGGCGCACCGAAGGAGCAAGCGAGCCGTCATGCGCTCGTGAATCTCTCAGGTCCAGAACAGAGGGGGCGCCCGCCGCGCGTTGGGCGCACGGGCTATGACCCCTCGACGTTCTGGAGCGCAACAATGAAAACAATCGCAGTCATCGGTGGCGGCATCACCGGCGTCACCACCGCCTATGCCCTGGCCAAGCGCGGCTTCTCGGTCACCCTGCTGGAAAAGCACCGCTACGCGGCCATGGAGACCTCGTTCGCCAATGGCGGCCAGCTGTCGGCGTCCAATGCCGAGGTCTGGAACCACTGGTCGACGATCGTCAAGGGCCTCAAGTGGATGCTCAAGAGCGACGCGCCGCTGCTGGTCAACCCCAAGCCCAGCTGGCACAAGCTCTCCTGGTTCGCCGAGTTCATCGGCTCGATCCCCAACTACCGCAAGAACACCGTCGAGACCGCTCGGCTGGCCATTGCCGCGCGCGAGCATCTGTTCGCCTGGGCCGAAGCCGAAGGCATCGACTTCGACCTGAAGAAGAAGGGCATCCTGCACATCTACCGCGACAAGGCCGGCTTCGATCATGCCGCTGAGGTTTCGCGCCTGCTCGCCGAAGGCGGCCTGCCGCGGCGCAGCGTGACGCCCGAGGAGATGCGCGCCATCGAGCCAACCCTGGCTGGCAGCTACTACGGCGGCTACTACACCGAATGCGACTCCACCGGTGATATCCACAAGTTCACCCACGGCCTGGCCACCGCCATCGAGCGGCTTGGCGTGCGCTGCCGCTACGGTGCCGACGTGAAGTCGGTGGCCAGCGACGGCAAGCGTGCCAGCGTGATCCTCGCTGGCGTTGGCGGTGACGAGCGGCTGGAGTTCGATGGCCTGGTGGTTTGCGCCGGCACCGCCAGCCGTGTACTGGCAGCCCAGCTCGGCGACCGGGTGAACATCTACCCGGTCAAGGGCTACTCGATCACCGTCAACCTGACCGACGAGATCAGCCGCGCCTCGGCACCGACCGTCAGCCTGCTGGACGACGAAACCAAGCTGGTCAGCAGCCGCCTGGGCGACGACCGCTTCCGCGTCGCCGGCACCGCAGAGTTCAACGGCTACAACCGTGACATCCGTGCCGATCGCATTCGCCCGCTGGTGGAGTGGGTCAACCAGTGCTTCCCCGGCGTCAACACCCGCAGCGTGGTGCCCTGGGCCGGCCTGCGCCCGATGATGCCGAACATGATGCCCAAGGTCGGCCGCGGCAGCTCGCCGTGCGTGTTCTACAACACCGGCCACGGGCACCTGGGCTGGACGTTGAGCGCGATCACCGCGGATATGGTTGGCGACGTGGTGGCGCAAAGCCTGGGCCGGCCGGCTCCGGTTGCGTCCGGGCAGACAGCCGTCGCCTAGTCATGCAGTCGTAGGGTGGAAGACGGCGAAGCCTCTTCCACCACTGCGGCGCCGATCATGCCGATCCGGCTGGCCATATGCCAACACGTGGAAAACCGCTGCGCGGGTTTTCCACCCTACGTCGTTTCAGACTTGGCATCCTCGTTCTGCTCCAGCGCGCGCCGGGCATACATCCGGCATTCGGCGAGCAGCGCCAGCAGGTTCGGGTCGCGCTCCTTGGCCTTGAGGAACACCACGCCGATGTGCTGCTGCAGGTGATAGCGCGCCTGCAGCGGTATCAGTCGCACCCGCGATTCGTAGACCATGCCCACCCGCCCCGGCAGCAGCGCGTAACCGACCCCGGAATTGACCATGCTGAGCAGGGTGAAGATGTCGTTCACCTGCATCGCCACCTTCGGCTCGAAACCCGCTAGCTGGAACACCCGGTTGCCGTCCTGATGGGTGGCGAAGCCTTGGGACAGGGTGATGAAAGTGGCGTCACGCAGATCGCTGAGATCCACTTCGCTCTGGTTGGCGAACGGCGAGTCGGCTGGCGCGGCGAGAAAAATGTCGTCCGAAAACAGCTGCACCTGGGCACAGTCCGGGTCGGCGACGCTCTCGTTGAGCGACACCAGAATGGCGTCCAGCTCCATATTCTTCAGCTTGTAGAGCAGGTCGACGTTGGAGCCCAGGATCAGGTCGATGTTGAGCTCGCTGCGGCGCAGCTTCAGGCCCATGATCAGCTGCGGCACGGTCTTCACCGTCAGCGAGTAGAGCGCACCGAGCTTGAAGCGCTCGGCCGAGAAACCGGCCGCCTCGCGGGTACGCCGCACCGTCTCGAGCACGTCCTTGACCAGCTGCTGGGCACGCTCTTCGAGTACATAGGCACTTTCCAGCGGAATCAGGTTGCGCCCCTCGTGCTTGAACAGGGGGCATCGCAACGCGCTTTCAAGCGAGTGGATGGCGCGATGCACGCTGACGTTGCTGGTGTTCAGCTCGACCGCGGCCTTGCCCAGATTGCCGCTGCGCATGAAGGCCAGAAACACTTCCAGCTTCTTCAGGGTCAGTTCTTCGTCGATCTGCATGGCTTCGGCTCCGTGGGCGGGTCGACGATTATGCCGGACGAGGGCGCACTGCGGCGCCTCACCAGCGCAGCAGGCGCGGCCCAAGCAGTGCACCGAGCACGCCGGGCAGCAACATGCCGAGCAGGTACCAGAGCGCCCAGAACGGCACCGCCATTTCTGGGCAGTGCAGGCTGTAGGCGAGCGCCGCGATGCTGCCAGCGAGCAGACCGGCAGCGGCGCCGGCCAGGCGCGGGCGCGTCGGCGCCAGCCCGCGCAATGCCCAGAGCGCGGCGACGAAGGCGGGGATCGACAGCAGCACGATGTTTGCCAGGCACTCGCGCCAGGTGCTGCCCAGCAGCAGCGGCATGCGCGCATCGGCCGGTGCGGTGATCAGGATCGCCAGAGCGGCAATCCAGACGATCACCGCCGGTGCGGCCAGCAGTACCCAGCTGCGACCCACCTGCGTGCCGGGGCGGGCCATGCGCGTGGTCAGCAACAGCGCGCCGGCGAGCAGGGTCGCCGGCAGTGCCAGCTTGGCCCAGAACAACGGCGTGGTGGCGATCACCGCCAGATCGGCGCGAATGCCGTATGCGGTCACGATCAGCAACAGCGCGCCGGCCAGCCCGCACAGCAGCGCGATAGCAAAGCGCTTGGCAACGACGTGCCGGTCCACCGGCGCAACTTCGTTGGCGAGCAGGGCAATCAGGTCATCGGTTTTCATGCGCCACCTCGAATCTTCACCGCCAGGGCCTTGAGCCCGCGATGGATGCCGACCTTGATCGCCGAGCTGGAAAGCCCGGTCAGACGCGCAGTTTCTTCCACCGAGCGGCCCTCCAGTTTGACGTGAACGATGGGTAGCCGCTGGCGTGGCGGCAGCTGCTGGAGCAGCTTGCCCAGGTCGCGACGGGCCTCGGCCTGCTCATTGTCCTGTACGGCGAGCAGCTCGTCGGTCTCGTCCAGCCAGTCGGTCTGCGCGGCCTGGCGGCCACGGGAGCGGTAGTGGTCGGCCAGCTTGTAGCGACAGATCGCCTGCACCCAGACCGTCAGCGGCTGCTCGGCACGATAGGTCTGCCGCGCATTGTGCACCGCCAGCAGTACTTCCTGCAGAACGTCCTCCAGCTCGCTCGACTGCGCCAGACGGCGTCGCAGAAAACCGCGCAGATGGCCGCCGAGCTGATCGAGAAATGCCCGGTAGGCCCTCGCATCGCCATCGAGCCCGCGCAGCAGCAGCGCGCGCAGCTCGTTCTCGCGGGCCTGGAGTGTCTCCTGAGAGGTAGTTCGTTCCATCGGCTGCTCTGGTTACAGGTGGAACCGCGAAATGTCCGCCGCCCGTCGGCCAGGGTCACGGTAGGGACGTCGCGAGGAAATCTCAAAATAATTTTTCGCTGGCTGTAACCACCACGACCGAGGCAGCGAATTACCTCAGGAGCCATCTGCAGATCCGCCGATGGCCACTCAACGATTGCGGAGAATCCAACATGAAGACTCTCAACCTTGCGGCTGCCGCCATTGCCCTGGCTTCGATCGCCGCGGGCGCTCAGGCAGGCGAAAACGACAAAGGCGACATGGAAAAATGCTACGGCGTCGCGCTGGCCGGACAGAACGATTGCAAGGCCGGTGCCGGCACCAGCTGCGCCGGCAGTTCCAAGCGCGATTACCAGGGCAACGCCTGGAAACTGGTGCCCGCCGGTACCTGCACCTCGATCGAGACGCCCAAGGGCATGGGCTCGCTGACGCCGGTCGAGCGCTGAGCGTAGCGTGCCGGCCATGCAGCTTCTCGGAGCAGGACTAGGGCTCAAGCCCGAGCATTACGCGGACGCCTGCGCCTGCGTGGGGGACGGGCTGTGGTTCGAGGTCCATCCGGAAAACTACATGGTCGGCGGTGGGCCGCGGCTTGACTGGCTGGAGGCAGTGGGCGCGCGGCACCCGCTGTCGCTGCACGGTGTGTCGCTGTCGCTTGCCGCCGACTGTGCGCCGGACGAGACGCACCTGCAGCGACTCAAGGCGCTGGCCGAGCGTGTGCAGCCGGCGCTGATCTCCGAACACCTGGCCTGGTCGAGCTGGCGCGGCAACTACCATCCCGACCTGTTGCCGTTTCCGCGCACGACGGCGGCATTGCGACGAATCGCGGCGAACATCGAGCGCACTCAGGAGGTGCTTGGGCAGCGCATCGCCATCGAGAATCCCAGCCATTACCTGCGCTTCGACCAGCATGAGTGGGACGAGATCGACTTTCTCGCCGAACTCAGCCAGCGCACCGGCTGCGGCCTGCTGCTGGACGTCAACAACGTGCAGATCAGCGCACACAACCTGGGTTTCGATGCCGCCGCCTACCTGCGGCGCTTTCCCGCCGCGCCAATCATGGAGGTCCACCTGGCCGGGCACAGCCAGGATGACGCATCCTCGATGCTGATCGACTCCCACGATGCACCGGTGGACGCGGCGGTCTGGACGCTCTATCGGCACCTGATCGAGCGTATCGGCCCGCGCCCGACGCTGATCGAGCGCGACGACAAGCTGCCCGCCTTCGAGACGCTGCTGGCCGAGCGCACCCGCGCCCAGCGGGTGCTCGATGCAGTGAGGGCCTGGCGATGAGCGGCTCGCTGGCGGCATTTCAGGATGCCTTCGTCGCGGCGCTGACCGGCGCGCCCGGCAGTGCGGAGGGCGAGGTCGCTGCGCTGCTCGCGCAGCCGGGTTTCGCCGTGTACCGCAACACCCTGGCCAAAGGCTGTGTCGATGCGCTGCGCGCCAATTTTCCTACCGTCGAACGACTAGTGGGGGAGGAGTGGTTTGCCGCCGCCGCGACGCTGTACGCGCGCCAGATGCCGCCGCGCAGTGGCCCGTTGCTTGAGTACGGTGATGATTTTCCGGCGTTCCTGCAGGGCTTCGAACCGGCGCGGGAGCTGCCCTATCTGTCTGGTGTCGCGCAGCTGGATCGGCTCTGGCTCGAGGTATTCAGCGCCATGGAGCAGCCCGTTCTCGCCCTTGCTGGCTTGACGACACAAAACCCTGAGCAGCTGTCCCAGCAGGCGCTCGTTCCACGCGCTGCGCTGCGTTGGCGGTGGTTCGCCGAGCTACCGGTTTTCAGCATCTGGAGTTGCACCCGCGACGGGCGCGTGGTGTCGGCAGAACTGGTCTGGCAAGGCGAGGGGGTACTGCTGAGCCGAAGCGCCGGGCGTATCGGCTGGCAGCCGCTCGAGCGTGCCGGCTGTGCATTTCTCGATGCCTGTGCTGCTGGCCGGTCGCTGGAGCAGGCGTCGGAAATGGCGCTGGCGGTCCAGCCGCAACTCGACTTCAACGACCTGCTCGGCCGACTGCTGGCGGCGGGCGCGTTCGCTGCGCTGGCGCCGACGACGCCATCCACATGAGGAAGCCGTCATGAACGCCATGCACAACCTGCCGCTGCGTTTGCGTCAACAATGGAACGCGGTCGCGCAGCGATTGCAGCAGCTGCTCGGTGATGCGCTGCTGAACCTGGCGGCACGGTTGGCCATCGCGGCGATCTTCCTGCTCTCCGGGCGCACCAAGGTGAGCGGGGTGCTGGACATCACCCCGGGCACGTTAGAACTGTTTCGCAGCGAATACGCATTGCCTTTGCTGCCGCCGGCCATCGCGGCGCACCTGGCGACCTATGCCGAGCATCTGTTCCCGCTGCTGCTGGTGCTCGGCCTGCTCACGCGGCTGTCGGCGCTGGCGCTGCTGCTGATGACGCTGGTTATCCAGCTGTTCGTCTACCCGGACGCCTGGTCGACTCATCTGAGCTGGGCGGCGCTGCTGCTACTGCTGATAGGTCGAGGCGCCGGCCGGCTCTCGCTCGATCACCTGTGGGGAATTCGCTAGCACCGACCTTAATCGCCACTTCAGGCAGGCACGACGTCTTCATCCTCGGGAATCTCATCGGTGACGAACACGCGAGCGTGATCGCTCTGGGCGTCTTCGATGCGCAGGCCGAAGTAAAGGGCATCATTGGCGTCCCAGAACGCCTCGACCTGCTCAAGTGAGGCCTGCTCGAGCAGGACCTGGCCGGTGTGGTCGAGGATGATGGAGTAGCGGCGATTGGCGGACATGAAAGTGACTCTGATCATCGGAAGGGCTGCACCCGCAGCTGTAATGTCATTTTGTCACTTCGCGCGGCTTAATCCCTGTCCGTTCATCGCCTGATCGGAGTTGCCTGCCGAACGGTTAACGAGCGGTGGAGCTCGAACACCACTACACCCTGCTCATTGCCAGTTTGCTTATTTAAAGGCCGAAAAGGATGCAATCGAATGCAGTTTGCAATCAGGAGATAATATTTATATCGAATTGATGACGAAGGAAGCCGATAAACATGCTGATCCAGTACACGGTAAGCGTTATGCAGGTGAAGTAAAGCCAAGCAGTTACAGAGCGGCTTACCTTTGGTCGAGTCACACCGAATGCGTAAAGAAAACTATAACGGTGCATTCGGCAGAAGGTATCAAACGGACTATAGGATTCCCACTTGATATTGGGCAGCCGAGAGAAGTACGGGTCGAGCCGACGAATTCCGTGGAAGCAGATATAAATACCATTAATTCCTCCGGCTACGAATAGTAGCAGCCACCCGAGATATAAGATTCGCTCAAGCGCCGAGGCTTCGTTCATATCAGTAAATTCCCCGATAAATAATAGTGCCCACCTCTTCGCCAAAGCTGCCGCCTTCAGACCCTCCGTAATAGGCGCCGGCAGCGGCGCCAGCGATTGCGATCACTGCGAGGACAGGAGCTCCAATCGTGACACCGAACGCAAGTGCAATTCCTCCCGCCACGGCAGTCGCTACTTTGGCACCTGCGAAACCTCCTACGGCACCTCCGCCCGCACTGCCAAAGAATCCGGTTACCTGCTTGAAGCTAGTTTGGGTACAGGCTTGGTCATTGCCCACCGTGCAGGCTTCTTGAATCGCATTCAATCGAACGCCTCCGTCGATGGCGATGCCCAAATAGCCTAAGCGGCTAGCACCCTTCGCCCAATTCGAAACCGTATTGATGCGTTGCCCAAGCTGCGGAACTTCGCCTGTTTCGGTAATCGCAGAAGCGTTATGCAGGATCGATTTGGTCGATAGGCCGAGCGTGGTCTTGATGCTGTCGTAATTACGGATATTGACAGTTGAAAGAGTCAGGCGGCCAAGGGAATGATTCAGCTGGCCGAATAACTGCTGACGCTTCGCATAGAACTCCGGCGAAAATCGGTTGGGGTTTCCGGTGCGGCTGAGCTCGTCGACATACGCGACGTTGATCTTTTCCAGCGTGCTCCTGACGTCCCCTAGCTGGCGTCCGGCTGCGGCACTCAGTACACCCAGCGCGGTGCTCTGGTGTGATGCGACGGTTTCCAGCGAGACGTAGTCCAGAATTTCCAAATGCCGCTTGACCGTCATGGCTTCGGCGGGTGACAGCTGTTGAATGCCTTCACTTGCGAGTCGCGCCTGTTCCCTGAGGTCTTCCAGGCGTTGTCGGTCGGCGTCGGTGCGCGGCATGTTGGAGATGATTACGATCTCTCCAGTCAATACCGTCTCGTTGAGATGCTCGTTGTTACGCTGGAACAACGAGCGGTGGATGAAGTGCATTTCACGTCCGTAGATCGCCTCGTAGATCGCCTGGCGGCTCTGCACTTCTTCGTTCCAGTAGAAGGCGACGTCGAATGCAGCCCCGCTGCACTGGCTGTCCTGCATGATCTGTCCGGTGGCGCAGCCGGCGCGCGCCGGGCTGCTCGACGCGGGCATGCGCAAGACTTGGCCAGCCTGGATCTGGTTGGGGTTTTCAATCTGGGGGTTCAGGCGTAACAGGCTGCTGACGGTGGTGCCGTGATCGCTGGCGATCCGAGTCAGGGTGTCGCCCCTCTGTATCGTGTATTCCATTCGCTTTATCCGTGCAGTCCAAGCAGGCTGGCTTCGATTCGAGCCAGCCGGTGCTCGGCAGCTTCTTCCTTGTTGGTCAGCGCCGTTCGAACCTCGGGGCTGTCGATGACATCGGGAAACTGCAGCGCTAATTCAACGTAAGCGAACAGGTGCCGTTCGGCCTCGATACCGAATGCCTCGGCTTCGTGCACGCGCTGCTTGACGACCGCTTCCAGCTCCGCGATGGACTTTTCATGAAAGTTATCTGCAGAAAAGTGGCTGATCAGGCGCTGGATGAATCGCTGTCGCTCCTGTTGTTGCCAATGAGCGAGGTGCTCGGGACGGAGCGCAAACCAGCCCTCGTCGTCAGCAGTTCTGCCGAGAGAAATCTGGTTTGTGGTGAAACCTCGCCATTCGCTCTGCTCGGTGGTCAGTCTGATGCCGCTGATCGGGCCGAGCCAAGCGCCCAGCTCTTCCTGCGTGAGGCTGTCGAAGAAGCGCTCGCTCAAGGCCGGGTCGTAGAACCTGCAGAATGCCAGTTCACCGGAGGGCAATCTGACGCTGAGAAGGCTGCGCAAATGGTTCGCCAGATCATCGATGCTCGCCGCGCTTTCCAACAGCAGCCCTGCCGATTGCCAGCGCTCCCGGTTCTGCCACATCAGATGCTGCCCCGCGAGGTTGTACAGCACGGGGCTGCATCCCAGCATGGATTCATGGCGCGTGCCTCGGTACAGCAGCTCCAGGTGGGGTTCGTCGTCGTGCTGGTAGATGATCTGCAGAGCCGGTAATGCAGCACTATCGAGCAGCAGGTAGAGGTCGTCTCGCTCGATGTCCGGTTCTTCTACAGCCTGCATCAGGCCGTGCTCGCGTTCTTGCCGCATGGGCAAACCTCCAAGTGGCATGAGCCATCGGCTTGCATTCCGCACTGCTTGACCAACAGCAGCTTGGCGGCCGCGGCCTGTTTGAGTTGCCGCGAGATGTTGATCATGGCAGGCGAGGTGAGGCTGCCGGCAACGGCGCTGGTTGCCAGCCATGGCATTTCCGGCGCCAGAATCTTCAGCCCCGAGCCCTTTCCGGCAGCGCCACCCGAATTCATCCGGATCGTCGCACCGCTCAGCGTCACCCCGCTGGGGTCGAGCTTGAGGAAGCTGCCACCCCCTGAGGCGGTGAGTTCCATGCCGGCGTCGATGATGACCTTGCTGCCGGCGTAGTAGTGGATCTCGTTGCCCGCTTCGACGAACTGACCGTTGCCCAGCTTGATGTGCTGGCTGTTGCCGACGGTGAGGTGGTCGTTGGTGCAGATTTCGGTCTTGCGGTCGGCGTTGGTGGTGCGGTGTTCTTCGGCGCGGAACTCGCTGTAGCTGTTGGCTTCAACGGTGTCGTGGCGCTCGTGGCCGACGCG